>Ga0209467_1000199_pt1 | contig 108956 bp, 80 predicted proteins | sample Higcelwee11metaG_FD_187175 | JGI IMG/M metagenome (GOLD analysis project Ga0209467, IMG submission 187175) | Freshwater pond sediment microbial communities from the University of Edinburgh, under environmental carbon perturbations - High... | ecosystem: Environmental > Aquatic > Freshwater >...
CTGGGTTGAACGCCTGGAGCGAGTCAATCAACGTCCGGGGGGTGAGTCCATCGACGAAGGGCGCCAGTAGACTGGACGCCCCGGCGAGGATGGCGGGCTGGATGCTGCGGTCGATTTTCATTTCCGTTCTCCCTGTTGGGGTTTGTTGTTACCCCATATCATACCTCAGGAAAACGGATGTGTCAATATCCTATCTCACGTTGTGACAACGATTTAGGAGACCGTGCTAGCACTGTCCCTTCTTGGCGTCCCTATGGCGCTGGATGGTTTTTTTTACGGCGGCGGATGTCATGTCGCGCTCCCTCGCAATTTTGCGATATAGAATGGTGTCTTTGTCTTTTGGCCGTTCAGTTTGAAGCTCCAGGAATCGTGCAACGATGGCGGCGTTTCGATCTTTGAATGTCGCGGCGCGGAAGTTGCCCCCGGTGGCCTGTCCGCTGTGCGCCATGTATTCCTGGATCTTTTCTTGGCAAAACAGTAAATAATCATGTTCCAGCGGCCCCAGGAATGCCGGAACGTCTTCAAAAAGTCGGCCTGCCGCAATGCGCTGGATATCCCGCGCCCTGTTTTCCGGGGGGCGCTTATGGGCGGGGATGGTATTAAATGACCAGTGCGGCATAATCCCCCCATGCTCAGACTTGTACCGATCTTGGGCGGCTGAAAGCTCCTCTAAGAATTTTGTGGCATTGCTTTCCATGTCATTACTCCAATATTGCCAATGCCCGTTCTACTCTCTCAATATCGGCGGTCATCGCCAGCCCGGCCAGCCGTTGGCGCTCGGCGCTGTCGCTGTCGGCGGCGCCTTGCCCCAGTAGCCGCGCCATGCCAGCGGCGGCGTTCAGTGCGGCGGCCTCGGACACGTCGCCATAAGCCCTAGTCATTTGCGGGTTAGCATGTCCAACTTGCTTTGAGATAACCAGTTGGGAAGTTCCAATCTGTGATTGGAGCTCCACGTAACTGTGCCGTAGCGAGTGGAAGCCTGCATCGACCACGGCGCGCTTTTCCGTGCCTTCCCCCGTCCCCGTCTTCTGCGTCTGAATGCCGCAGTCCGCAAAATGCGCTTGGATACGACGGGATAGCCCACACCTGCTTATGGGGTTCAAGTAGGCTTTCGCCATCTCCGGCAACAAATAGCCCTTCCTCGCTTGTGGTGGCGTCCCGGCCAGCTTTAGATGGAGGATGGATGGTAGTCCGATCTTGACCGGGATGTTTTTTCGCGAGGCGGTCTTATTGGGCACCCGCAAGATAATCTTCCGCTCCATGTCGATGTTGCTCCACTCCAAGGTGGCGCAGTCGCCCAGGCGTAGCCCGGTGTAAATCCCCAGCTCCATGAGCAATTGCATGTCCCCTTCGGCGGTGTCGATGATTCTGAATAGCTCCTCGACGGTCAGAGCCCGGCGGCTGTTGGTCTTCAGTTTCTTCCTGGCGATGGAAGCGAAGGGGTTCGCCTCCGTCCTGGCCTCTTTCTCCAAGATGCGGAACAACAGCTCCAGGAAGCGGACATGCTTGTTGTAGGTGTTCGGGCTTACCCCCGCGGTGTTCAAGCTGGCGGCGTAGAGCTTCGCCACTTGGGGGGTCACGTCTCGCAGATAGCGAATCTGGGGATGGTTTGCGGCCAGCCATGTTTTGAACTGGCTCCAGTGTCCGGCGTAGTTGGCCAGCGTCCTTTCGCCGGAGTCCGGCCTGTCCAAGTTGGCTGCGTAGACTGCCCAGGCGTCGGCGATGGTCAAAGGAGGGTTCGCTATATCCTCGGCCTTCTCCACCTTCTGCTCGATGCTGGCGACGGCGGCGACAAGTTGGCGGGAACGCTCTGCCTTGTCGTTAAGTTTGACGGGGTTCAACAGGTCGTCAAGGATTCCCCGCGCGGCGTCTTTGTCCTCGACGGGGTTTCCATCCGCATCCCGCAGCAGTTGGCGGAAACGTTGGCCGTCCAGATAATATTCAGCGAGGTAGTTCTTTGACTTGCCCCGCCGATATATGCGCCCCGTGGTTTTTCGCGGCATGTCGAAGCCTCCCGATTGCTGTTGTTATCGCCTGTTCCCCTCTGTATAGTATATTAGCTATTTCGCCCGATTCAAGCCACATTCCAGCCACACTTTGAAGTTTTTTGAGGCTATCACCACAGACTTAAAATCTGTTTTCCGAAAGGGAGTGCGGGTTCGACCCCCGCTCCGGGTACCACCTCATAATCAACTAGTTACAATGATTTTTTCGAGCCGTTTCCAATGGCTCGCCTGTTAGCTTTTGTTAGCCTAATATACCCCATGTTGGCCGCAATTCCGGCCATGTTTTCAGATTAGCCTCAGCCAGACTCAAATCTTGCCGCCCCGCCCCTCCCCTTTGGCGAAATTCGCCCCCATGCGGAACCGTCTGCCCTTCTATGGATTCCGGCCATGTCCAAGATAAAACGTTTTATTCGTCATGCGGGAACTTCCGACCGGAAACGCGCCCTCATTTGACCATGTCATCTATCTTGCCGCTTAACCCGCTTGAGCAGGACGCTAGCCCCGTCGCGGCGTGCCAGGAGTTCTTGAACTTGTCCCCGATCGTGGCGACATTCCTGAAGCAACGGAGAAACGGGTTCCTCACAAAAACGACACTTGAACTTTTCCGGAAACGCCGCATTCGGCGTCGTCTATGCGATACCCTTTCAGGCGTGGCGCATAACCATTGAACCAGCCCGCGGGCTCCAGTTCCTCCCTGAAACACCGGCGCCACTCGTTTCCGCCGGAGGAGCTGACTCTCAGAAGCAACGTGTTCCGTCCGGGACGGAACAACGCCTTGAACACCCAGGGGGCGAACGCTCTGACACCGGCGCTCCGGCCGTTGACGACAAGTTCCGCGCCATGCCGGATCGACTCGAAGCGGAGATAACCCGTCCCGCCTTTTTCCAGCCCGAAGGAGCTTTCGAGGCAAACGACTCCGGAGAAGTCCGACTCCAGCGTGGTGTAGTTGCCGTCAGACGGGAGCTGCCGCATGTCCCGGCGAACTTCATGGACGGTTGGCTTGTCCTTGCTGAAGCGAAGCCGTTTCACCGAGCGGATCCGCCACGCAAGATCCAGTTCTCTGGCCGAAGAGGCAACCGGCGCCGCCTGCGGAGCGTCGTCGGACCGCAGCAGAATCCTCAGCTCACCGGCGGCTAGCGGCACGGTGTTTCCCCCTGCCTGGACGGTGACCGGGCACAGTTCGTTCGGCGCGGGGTCGGGCGGCATGAGTTCCCTCCACTTTTCCGCGGAACGGAATTCGAACACCGTATCATGCTCGCTGTAGTTGAATATCATCAACGCCAGCCCCTCTTCTCTTTGGCAAGGCAACACCCGTATTCCAGGAGCGGGGGGCGCTTCAAGCCACGAGAACTCCCCGAAGCCGCCTCCTTCGCCGAAGCCGTCGACGATACTGACTCCGGCTTTCTCCGCCTCGGCCAGCTCAGGTTCCGCCATCGGTCCTGGCGTGACGATCAGACGGGGCAGTTCGCCGCGGCGCAGATCCTGTGCATTGGCAAAGCGCCAAAACACGAAATTCTCGTCAAGACGCGAAATCAGGTCTTCAACTTTTTGGGCGAATTCCTCGTGCGCCGAGGCTGGATGTTCCGGAAATAGAAGGCCATAAGTCGCGGGCCGGGCCCAAAGCCACACTTCCGGCTGAAGCGCCCCCGCGTCATAGTTCCCCGCCCAATGCCAGAAGGCGTTCAACGCCGGGATCACGTTCCAGACCGGATTGCGGGGCGAGAAGTCGGTGCTGCAGCAAATCTTCCGCTGCCCCCGGTCGCTGTAGAGGTAGGGCATCGGCAGCAGCCGGTTGATCCCGCGGGTCAACAGGTTGTTGGCCACGTGACTCATCACCGGCGCCGTCAGGTAATATCCATACACATTGAAACATTCGCATAACGCCGTCTTCCGACGCATTCGAATCGCCACGGACGCCGCGAAACGGGCAAAGGAACCCTGCCCGCCGCCCGGATAGATCTGGCGCCAGATGGTGTCGACGCCGGGCACGTGGAAAGGTTCCAGCAGTTGCATAAGATCGCCGAGCTGGCCGCAGCGAAAGAACATGTCCTCGCCACCGAAGTGGCCCTCGAAATCAAGCTGATGGGCCGAGCACCACGTGGCGATCTGTCCGGAATAGTTTTGGGAGAATAGCCGGGCGCAGGTCTCGGCGTATTGCCGCCGCGCCGTTTCCATCGCTTCACCTGGAGGGGCGTCATTGAACAAGAGAGGCAGGATGTCCTCGAATTCCGCGCCGTGCATCTCTCGGAAGAGCTCCGGAAGCTCGTCGGAGATTTGGATCCGAGTTCCTCCGGGCTGGCACTCCCAGAAAGGCTCGTCGGTGAAAATGCCGCGGATCGTCTTGCCGAACTCGTCGCCGAACTCCGCGGCGTAACGTTCATAAACCATCTCGATGAAATGCCGCGTGCTGCGCGCCGCCAACAGGTCGGGGAACTCGGCTGTCTGGATTTCCTGTCCGGACTTCCCGCGCGCGAGGAATTTCGCCCTGCATTCCGGATGCTTCCGCACTAGGGTGTCAAGCACCGAGCCGCTAGGCCAGCCGCCCTCGTCGTAGAGCATCATGACCAAGCCAAGGCTCCGGCATTCCTCCAGCATGACGCGGGCAAGCTGAAAGTATTTTTCCCCGAGATAAGCCAGTGTCATCCCCTGGAAAAAGGTTTTTTTGTGGAAGTTGTCCGGCATCGGATGCAGGTAGACGCAACGGAAGCCCGCCTCTTTCATGGATTTGAGCTGACGACGGATGCCGCCGGGAGTCGGGTCGGAGTTCCAGTACCAAAATATGCCTGGGTTGAGTGCGCTCATCGTAGGGCAATCTCCTTCTTTTATTTCTCAATCCCAAAGCAACAATGCGGGCCATTGCTGGGGATTGTTCCATGGCTCGGTCCCGGGCGGGGTGGTGGTCAAACCACTTTTACGTTTGCCGTCCGCCGAAGCGTCGTCGCGGTCGTTGACCAGCAGGGCGAAGCCGAGGGCGTAACCTTTCTCCATTCTCGCGGGGAGCAAATACTTCGCCGGGACGAACAACTGATATACATAGCCGTCGGCGTCGAGCTTGAAGGCCGAGGGCAATTCCGGCGCCAGGGCGTTGTTCGGCGGTGCCGCCGTCGCCAGGCCGCTAAGCTGCGGGTCGGGTTGGCGGAAACGGTAGCTGGCCGCCGACTTGCCGTCCGGCGAGGGGAAAACGGCGTAGTCATATTCGCTGTCGTCATAAGCACTGGTTTGCCGCCAACGCGCCTCGCAAAGGCTGTCGAAGTAGACTTGCATGCCGTCGTTCTCCCAACGACAACCATCTTTGTCCATCGGGACGTGGACGAACTTGTCGTCGATCACTTTGACCAGCAAATTCATTCCCTTGTCCGACCACGCCACCTTGAACCAACCGTCGAAATCTTTGGCGTCGACCTTGTTCGTCCCACGGCGCAAAATCCGGTTGCGCAAGGGGATCGCCGGGAAGTCCTTCCAGGCGGAAAGATCACAATCCAAGGGGAAGTCCTTGGCGGCTTTCTTGCAAAGCAAGCCGTCGAAGCCGAGATCGGAGCCGAAGGCGTTCTTGCCGGACTTCAAGGCGCACAACAGGTTTTCCGGGCTGAGCTTGTCATAAACCAGGGGGGTGGAAAGCCTGATCTTGGCCTCGCCCATGCCGGAGGCCGGGACGCCCAATGGTGTCTCGTCGACGCCTAGCAAGATCAAAGAGCCCGCGAAAGGCCGGGAAAGGAAGTTCCGCGCTTTGACCACCGCGAAATCCGGCGAGACGGGTTTCGCCACCAAGGCGAGCGGAGCGATGTCCGCGCCGGAGATCAGACCAGCCCCTTCGAAAGCCTTGGTGAAAGCGGCGAGCGTTCCCGGCTTGCCCCGGACAAAGGCGGGAAAAGAGGAAACGGGGAATTCAAACACTCCATCTGTATCCGGCTTATAGGCTCGTTCGCGTCCCATCAGGTCGAAGACGGCTTCCACGTTGTCGTCGAGTTTGGCGGCGGCGACGGGCGGCGCCATGGTGCCTGCGTCAAGCTTGGGGTGGTGGCACCAGACGGCGGCGACGGGACGTTTCTCCGCGTCCTCGAAGAGATAACAGCGGACATAGGGAGCGAAGCGGATGTCCTGCTTGAAATAAGCGTCGCCGAGCAGGTTGCCCAACGTGTTGGGCATCTTTTGGGCGGCGAAGGGGGTGAGCTCCAAGTCCATCTCGAAGTTGTTGAGTTGCCCACCAGACATGGCGGCCTTGACGTGGTCCTGGTATTTCAGGCCGACCAGCCAACTGCGGGCGCGCCAAGCGGCGGAGATTTTCTCCGTCCAGCCCATGTCGTAGGAGAGCGGCCCATAGTACCAGGTGTCCTGTCCCCAAGTGGCCGAGCGGACGTGCCATGGCGGGATGTTGTAGGGGCCATAATGCATCCCCTCGCCCCAGATGACGGGGGTGTCGCCGTAGCTATTCTTCTGGAGCGCCTTCAGGAAGGCTTCCGTCTCCGCGTCGAGGTCGGGTGTCTCGGGGCTAGAACGGTAAGGGTGGATGCCGACATAGTCAAGTTTTGGCGCACCGATTTTGTTCATGGCCGCCAACTGGTTGGACAATTCGACGATTCCACCTTCTTTTTGGCTCATGTTGCAAGGAGCGTCGGAACAAATTAGGGCGGCGGGGTTGCCCTCCTTTACCCCCTCTCTGAAGGCCTTGAACAACTTGGCCATATTCTCAACGCCATGCGCCTCCGAACCGTCCTTGTCCCAAAATCCCGTGGCGTCAGCCTTGAAATAACGGGACTGGACGGGGAACTTGGCGGTCATCTCGGAATGCGGCACCCAGGTTGTCACCCAGGGATGGTCGCGGGCGATGGTCGCCGCGGCGACTCTGAGTTTTTCGAGATTTTCGGGGGCGAAGCCGTCTCCGGCCTGCCGCCGGGAATCACCAAATAGCCCCCAAAGGACATATGGCGCGTCGCTAGGCACGGGGGGATAGACGCGGAAGTGATCGCCACAAACGGCGAAACCGGCCCTGCCGCTGTCCGTCGAGAGCGAGAACATGTAGGTGTCGGTGAGCGTCACCTTGTTGTCGCGATAGGCGTCCCAAACCGCTTTATCCCAGGTGTGGACGTGACATTTCGCCCCTATGCCAACGTGGCGGCAACGCTGGACAAGCTTCAGGAAATCGGCGCGGTCTTCACCGTAGCCGTAATCCTCCGCGAAAATGTCTTTGAGCCGATGTTCGCCTTTCAGGAATTTCATGATGGCGAGGCGGTGCAGGTCGTAAGTCTTGGAGCCGTCGGACAACTCGTAGGCCGCCTTGACCACGAAGATACCCTGGGGCAATTTCCCCTCGACGGGCAACGCCATGGTCGCCTTGCCGGACTCGTCGCAAACGAAGGCCTGGCGATGGCGGAAAACTTCCTCGCCATAGAAATCCTTGGCGGTGACGGTGGCCGTCCCGGTGGCCCCAGGCCCGCCGCTGAGCTCCAGCCGCGCCTCCACGGGGCTGTCAACGTCAAGGAAATTGCCAGGATCGGCGGTGCGCAGCCATCCCTCCACCGGGCGGGTCTGGAAGGCGGTCGGCTCGGAACCCTTTTCAAGTTGAAGTCCGTCGATCCAGGCGTGTCCCTGGCCGTCGGCGGAGTCTGAGCCGAGCGACACCACCACGGGCATGGACCCTGGCAGCTCGACGTTGAAGGAATAGCGTCGCCAGTCGGCGGTGAGTTCGAAGACCTTCATGGCTCCCGGCCCTTTGCTGAAGTCGCGAGCGACGCAGTTCACCGGCAGGAAAGTGTTGCCGATGCCGAACCACTGGACACCGGGCATCCATACGCTGAGCCGCTGCTTGTTACCTGCCTCTCCCTTGGCGTAGACGCTGAAACAATACGTCCCCTGACCGAGCGGGACGGGAAAGCTTCGGACGTGGTAGCCTATGTTGCGGAAGTCTGGTTGCTTGGGCGAGCAGCGCAGCCTCAAGCTGTGGGCGCCGAACTTGGCGGTGGAATCATCGAGTTGGAGGGGAATCAAGTTCCAGAGCGAGCGCCAGGTCTTTTCGTCGCCACCGCGGCAACCGTTATAGTATGACAGAGTGTAGTCCAGCCAATGCCAATAGCATTCCGTTCCGCGCTCGAAGGAAGGGTTGGAGAGAAAGTTCCGCGACGCCTGGTAGTCCGGCAATTCCAAAGCCTCGACGGCTCCGAAGTCGATCCCGGCGTGAGTTGGCGCTGGCTCCTGGCGCGCAGCCCCCTCGCCGATGTCCACCACAACCGTGAGCTGTTGGCCATCCGGCTTAGGCATGACACGGAACGTGGCGAAACCACAGGCATGGGGATTGTAACCGACGCTGAGCGCGCCGCAATTCGGGCTGGCGGATATCTTGATGGAGCGGGCGGGATTGTCCGCGAAGAGCTCCAGCGTCTTGAACATATCGAAGAACTGGATGGTCTTTCCCGTGGACGGGGTGCTGTCGGGGAGCACGCACACCACGCCATCGACAGCGTAGACGGCGCTTTTGGCCTCACCGAAAGGTAGGTCGAACATGAGCGCATATGGCTTAAGCTGGAAGTCGGGAGAGTTGAAATCGTCCCAGGCGTAGGAGAGTTGAACCTTCCCGTCGGGCATAGCTTCCATGCGCCCCGAGACTCCCGCGTCTTTCCCCTGGTGGACGATGGTCTTCTTGAACGTTGACTCGCCGCCCTGGGCTTCTTGCTCCGAACGGGAGAAGGCTTCCTTGGGCGCGTCAAGGTCGACGGCGAGGTATTCTCTCGTTCCAGTCCGCTTGTCCGTCACTCCGACAGGCAGGAAAAACTTCCCGATAGCCCGTCCGTTGGCGCTGAAGGCCACCGAACCGAACTTGTCCATTTGAAGCCGTTTCGTCCCCGCCGTAATGATGGCCTCTCCCTTGGCCTCCGCCTTAAAATAGGTGCTTTTCGCCTGGCCTGTGGAGGCGAAGGGGGGCGGCGAAGCGGGCAAGTGCGTCTTTGTCTCCTCGCAACCACAAAGGAGGAGGAGCAGTGGCAGGGCGACGGGGTGTGATAGATTCTTCAATCTCATTTGGAGCTCCTTGTTTCTTTAGTCGATCGGGACGAAATCATTGTCGAAAAGACGCGCGCCTGTGTGGCTGTAGGCTTGGACGTGACCGTCCTTGAAGAGGAAATTGCTCATGTTCTGGTGGATGAAGGCTGGTTCGTACTTAGGATAGTCGGCGGAGTATTGCCAACAGGCGGTGTGCCAATTGGAGATGGCGGGGCACACATACGCGTCGGAGTATAGCCGGTCGCAGACCAGGACGCCGTTGCCCTTGATCTTCTCGAATTTCCGGAGGGCGTTATACCATGTGCCTATGTCGAGCATCCAGCAACCGCCGTCGTTGTCTGCATAGTGCTGGACTGTGGCGTGGTAACTGGAGTAATATTCGCTGGGCTCGGCGATCCCCTGGAAAAACGGGGAGCTGGAGGCCTTGGTGATGGAGGGACAGAAGTATATCCCGGACATCTTGGTGAAGCTCAAGGAATAGAAGTCGCCCTGGTTTACGGGGGACTGGTGGCGTTTTTGGGCATATGCTTGACGCAGGTATTCGTTCAGGTAATAGGTGGCGAAACCGCTGCCGCAGGCGGGCGGCAACCACGAAGCGTTGTCATCCACGTAAAGCATGGTGGCTTGGTGAATGTTGCGCAGGTTGTTGGCGCAGGAGATGCGCAAGACCGTCGCCTTCGCCTTGCCCAACGCTGGCAGCAAGAGCCCCGCCAGGATAGCGATCACGGCAATCACAACCAAGAGCTCGACGAGCGTGAAGAGCTTAAGTTCGAATCGCCCTGTCTCTCCGACACTGTGTCTGTCTGAATGCGTACCCATGTTCAACCTCGCCGTTTTAGATTTTTGACTGTCTCGCCCGGGACGATCGACATATCGACGTTTTCCACGAAAAAGCCAGTCCTATCCGCCTCCAGAATGCGCCGTTTGAGCCATTTCACCACGGCGTGGCGACAGGATGCCTCCGTGTCCATGTGATCTGGTTTGCGTCCGTTGAAGAATGCCGGGTCGGACTCGCCGTAACTCAAATAGGAAATGTCGTCGGGGATAGCGATGCCCGCCCTGTTTAGCTCCGTGGTTACGGACGGAACAAACAATTCTTTGGAATAAATCGCCGTGAATTCCCGTTGTGGCGCCCAACCTTTGGCGAGACGGCTCAGGAAATCCAACAGCGGAATCAAACTCGCCTCCGCGGAAGGCAACCCTTCGGCTCCCAGTTCCATGGCGCGCCCCTGGAAGCCGTAGTAGGTGGAGTCGGCGGCGAAAAGTTTCTTCGCGGCATCGCCGTTATCGTTGTGGATAAACAAGACGCGCTCGTGGCCGCGCGCCATCATGTGTTCGGCTATGGCCAGACCACGTTGCCTCCGCGTCGAGACCACAAGGTCGTATCCTGGCGAGGGCGTCTCCTCAAGCAACAACAATGGGATACCGTTCGCGCGCAGAGCCTCGGCGTAGCCGCGGTTGTTCGCGGACTCGCTCAGGCGCGGCGAGCTCCAAACGACTCCGCTCATCGAGGTTTTGACGATTTGCGCGAGGTTGTCAGGAGCGTCGACGCTGGGAAGGTACAGCGGGACGGCATGGCAACCAGCTTGGGCGATGGCTTTGCCGACCGCGATGTCCAAGGCGTCGAACACATGCCGTCCCTCTTCCAGCAAGGAACCGATCAACGGTAGGTCAAAGGTTTTCGAGCCGGTCTTGTCTTGGTTTATGAAGGTGCCCATCCCCCGCCGCGGCACAAGATATTTTTCCTGGACCAGGCCCTTGATCGCCGCGCGCACCGTCTTCCGGCTGAGGCCGAACAAGCGGCACAGCTCGTTTTCCGGCGGAATCTGCCGTTCCGTCCCGCCCGAATGAACCACAAGGTTGTACAGGTAAGCCCGGACGCGCATGTACTCGGGTGTCGTCAACGCCATAGCTAGATCCCTCCGCCAACTAAGGATACATTTGGAACATGTATTGAATATATGGCAAAGAGACGCTTTTGTCAAGGGACGCAATCGCAAAGAAATCCTTGAACGCCTGGGGATGTCCACATGTCGACAGGCATAGACGGATCCCGGGAGGGTGAACTGGAATGCCTGTCAAAGACCAATGCGTCACGCCCCCTCCCCCAAAATGGAGCAGCGCGCGAATGGCGAAGCGCTTGGCATAACGCCGCGCTACGTCGAGAATGCGAAGCGTCGCTTTAGGGGCGTCGGACGCCAACGGCAAATTTTCTGTGCCATATGTTTCTCGTTAGGCGTCATGGGTAGGTGCCGGGGGTGTACAAGCGTAGGGAGATGCCCTTGACGCCAACGCCTGGGCTGGCGGCGTCGCAAGGGATGACGAACTCGTTCGGCTCGCCGAACTTGATCCAAGGCGTGATGTCCAAACTCGTGCGGGAACCGATCCGGTGGTGGTGGCGGCGGACGTAGTGGCCGTTGACGATGACATCGACCACGCCGGACGCGTCCATCCAGAACATGATGGTTTGCGGGGTGGCGGGGGCGGCGATCTTGACCGTCCGTTTGAGCATGGCGAACTTCTTGCCCAAGGGGCCGGGCAAGGCCAGCGTTTTTTCTTCCCAAGTCAGGCCGTCCGGCGACGCCAGCCACGGCCCGGCGAGATCGACCGTGGCGTTGGGCTTGGGTATGTAGGCCAGCCAGAGGTTGCCGCGGAAGCCGACGACCTGCCGCCCGTCCCCCACCAGCTCCAAGGCCAACAGGTGCTCCTTGCCGGGCGTGAGTTTGGCGGTCACGTCCACCGCGTCTTTGGTGGCGGAGATTTCCACGCCGTCGAGCCAAAGACGGCCCCGTCCCACGGCCGCGTCGCCAATCCAGGATCTCAGCCACAAGGCGATTTCGCCGTCCTGCCAGGTCGCGGGAACGCTGAAACGTTTGCGGAAGAATAGTCGATGGGTCTGGATGTCCTCCGGGAACAGCCAAGTCCCCAGCCGCGACTCCGCCCAGCCGCGGTCGTCATAGTCCGCCGCGGCCAAGGCGGAATGGTCGGCGGCGTCTTTGTCGTCAAGCGGTTTCATCAGCCAGCCCTCGCCCAAGTCGAGGGAGAAACGAGGCTTGTTGGGTGGCAAGTTCTTGCTTTGCCGCTTCGTCCCGCGCCACCAGCCGCGCTGCAACTTCAACCAGTCGAAGGGAGCCATGGTGATTTCACCTCGGGGCGAGGCGAGAATCTGGATGTCTCCCGGACCGAATTTGAGATTTGGGATCATGGCCTCGCCTTTGGCTTCGATTGGCGTCAACTTCTTCAGGCTCGTCAGATCGACGCAGTAGGGGGGGCGGAAACCGTCGCGGAAGACCAAGTTCCCCGTGTTTCCCACCTTGTCCCGATTGAACAATATCCACAGATCGTAGAGCCCGTTGTTGCTGACCTCATGGGTGGAGACGATCTTGTCGTTGTCGCAGTAGCCAGGGATTCTCTTGAGCCCCAGAGCGTCCAGGAGCTGGGGCAACAACTTGGGCTTGTTGATGTTGCATCCGACATCGATGACCATGCCCGCTCCAAGTTTCCGCATACCGATGGCCACCGCGCCGTCCGGCCACAGGGCGAGAGGGACGCAGGAGGCGTCGAGGGGGGCGAGATGTCGACCAACGCTTTTGAGCTCCGGCTGGCTCCAGCTCGCTGGCTTGAAGATGGTTTGGCCGGGGGCGAAATGGATGTCCTGCCATCGCGGGTGCTTGGTGATCTCGAGCGTCCGATAGCTGGTGAGACGGCTGATGGGCCAACTGTCGGCTTTTTCCGGCGTGTGCCGTCCAGTCTCGCCGATGGCCACGAAGACGCCGCCAGCCTTGACCCAGGCCTCGATGGCGTCGACGGTCCTCGCGTCCATCACGCAGGTGTTGGTGTCCAGGACGACCCGGTAGGGGGCGGCGAGACCGCGGCCGAAATCCCCTGTCGACACGGCGTCCATGTGGAATTCTTTGTGCATTTGCACGTTGAATTGGTGCGGGACGTAGCCGGAGCTCTGGTCTCCCCAAGGCCAGCCAGTCAAGTTCTTGACGTCGTCATCGAGCAGCATGGCGACCTCGGCCTTGGGCACATGCATCTTGCCGAAGGCGCCGATGATCGCCTGGTTCGCCTCGAACCATTGACGGATCTCGTCGTTCCAGTAGATGTCGCCGACATGGATGAAGTAATGGATGGCGTTGACGCCCTCGGTGAGCCAATGGCCGATACCGGACTTGAACTCCGCCAAGTTGTGGCCGGGGTTGCCGGGCTCGGCGGAGAAAGGCATGTCGGCGGCCCGCATCATCATGGGCAAGGGCTCGGCCCACCAGCCCGCCATGTAGCCGGTGTTGTGGAAACGGCCGCCGTAGTCCTGGCAAAGCTCCTCCACTTCGCCGGTGAAGTCCTCGGGGGCCATGCAGACGACGGAGCGTTCCGTGTCGACCTCGCGGAGCGCCTCGAAGCTGCGGCGCAAGGTGTCCTTCCTAATCCAGGCGTGCCAGTGGATAAAGTCGGCCCATTGGGCGTCGCGTCCTTCGCCCAGGAAGGGGTATTTGGCCGGGGCTTGGTCGCTGAGGTAGACACGGTAGCCCAGGAAGTTCTCTGGCAGGCGCAACGCCAGCAGGTTTTCGCCCGGCCGCAAGAACTTGTCCACTTCGGCAATCATCGGTTCGCGGGACAGCCGATCGACGACCGGAGCGGCGATTTTCTCGCCGTTGAGATAGACGGGGCAAACCTCCTTGTCCGCGCGGTTGAGCGGGAAGGCGTAAAGCCAAATCCGCTTCTTGCCGACCAGCCATGTGGGTGGAACCGTGAAATGGCGCCGCCAGACGGCGGGACGCCGCGGCAAGAACATCTGGACGTCCGAACTAGACGCGGCGACCGTTGGCCAAGCCTGGTCGTCGAGGGATGGCAAGTACCACGCTTCCGGCGCGGGCGTGGTGGGTGGGGCCTTGCCGTCCTTGAACGCCTCGAAGTGATAGCGCCAGTCGCCGTCGAGGTCGAGGGCCGCCGGGGAGTAGCCCAGAAACGACGCCAGCTCCGGGACGCGGACGTCGTCCCAGGACTTCAATTCGCCGGAAGCGCCAAACCAGCGCTGGCTGACCCGTCCCAAGTCTCCGTAGGTCGTTTTCAAGAACTCGCGGAAGCTTTTGTCCGCCTGCGGCCCGTACTCGTTGAGGAGGTCGTAATTGCCATGGCGCAACTCGCCGTGGGGCTCCAGATATTCGATGGTGTTGGGCTGGGCTGCGAAATCCCGCCAGATGTTCCGCATGACGGCGAGCGAGGCGTCCAAGCCCTCGTCGGCGCTCCAGGCGAGCTGGCGGTTGCCGGCGAAGCTCGCCTTGCAGACGCCGTGGTAAGCGCCGCAATAGCCGGGCATCTTCCACTGGGTCTGGTCGCGGAAACGGTTGACCAGCCAGGTGGGGCTGACGGCGCAAGTGTTGACCACCACTGGCAAGGAGCGGTTGGCGCAGGCCCGCGCCGCGAACTCCCATTCCCGGCGGTTGTCGAGCCCTTCGGCGAAGTCGCATTGATCCTCGTTGGCCCAGAAGACGAAGCCGCGGCCGCCGTTCCGCTTGGCGAAGTCGAATTCGCCAAGCACGTCGTAGTCCTTCCAGCGGATGGGTTTCCCGCCGGTTTTGAGCGGCGGCGTCTCGCCGGGCCGGTAATAGAAACGGAAGCCATGCTTGTCCCAGGAGTCCATGAACATCGGAACCTTCCCGTTGGGGACGAGCTCCGCCTCGGCCAAGACGTCGCCCCGGGGCGCCAGGAGCCTTCTCAGCGCCACGACGTCCGTTCCCGTTGCGACCTCGACCCGACGCCCCGTCCGAAAGGCGGCGACGACGCCCTGGTCCGGGACCTCGACCACCGGGACTTGAAGCCCGGCGACCTGTAACGACACGTCCTTGACCGGCAAGAGGGAGTGGAGGTCCCCGACGAACTTGGCATGGACGATTTTCGCTTTCCCCTCGTCCTCGCACTGGATGGACAGCAAGGAGCATTCGCCCCCGCCGGGGCTCTTGAAGACGGCCAAGTCCCCCGCCAATTCCCCGTAGCCGCGCAAAGGCCTGGCGGGCAAAGAGACCCGTTCCGTCGCCACCATGCCTTCAGGGGCTTTGGCGGCGTCGGGGGAACAACCCGAAAGGGCGAGGGCGAGCAGGACCGCGGTCAAGGGCGCTCTCATTCGGCCACCTCGCGCAGATGCAGCTCGACTTTGCGCAAGTCCCAATTGGGGGGGCGGTTCGGGTCGCGCTCGCCGTCGGGATAGACAAGCTCCACGCGGTTGTCCTCGCCGAAACGGAGGAAGCGGGTGATGTCCAAGTCGCCGACGGTCTCGAACACATGATGGTGGCGACGCGCCAGGCGGCCGTTCACATAGGCGCCCGTCGTGGAACGCGGCTCGCCATCAAGGTGGAGGCGGACTTGATATTTGCCCTTCCACTCCTCGGGGACGCGGAACGTCCGCATGGGACTCCAAGCCTTGGCTTGGCCGGGGAATTTGACGTCGAGCGGCTTCCCGGCCGAGTCCTCGCCGATCCATTCCCCGCCCAGGTCGATCCGGCGCGCCGGAGGCGTCCAGTGATAGAGGTACAGCTGGCCCTTGACTCCCTGGTATTGGCTGTCGCCCTTGAACTCCAGCGACAACTCGTTGCCGCCGTCGTTGAGCAAACGGGTGACGTCGAACTCCTTTTGGCGGTAACCTGGGCTGGAGAAATCATGGAGCGGCTCGCCGTTAAGCGACAGCCGCGCCGAGCCCTCGTACTGCCCGCCGCTCCAGGCGCCGCTGATCAGGAAGATCTTCCCGCCTTCGTCACGCCACTCCTGGGGGACGACGAATTTCTTCCGCAACCAGACGGGCCGTTTCGGCTCGGCGCCCCAGAAATTGAGGATACTGATCGGGCAGGCTTTCCATTCCGCCTTGCCGGAGTCGGGGTTGGTCATGGTGAACTCCGCCCCGCCTTGACGGAGGTCCAAGGTCGGATCGGCCCATTTGCCTTGGCGGTAAGGGGTGAAGTCGATGGTGGGCTCCTTGAGTTGGCGCCACATCTTGCGCTGATAAGCCCACCAATGCGCCACGGCGTCGTCGGGACCGTATTCCACGGCATCGAGGACTTTCACCTCCTTGGGGGGCATGTCCACCTTGACGGTGGCGACGCCGTCCTTCCACGTGAACGGGAGCTTTTTGTCGCCGTCCACGCCGTGGGAGAAAATGGCGGCGGGCTCATGGGGCAGGCGCAAGGTGACGGCGACCTCGGCGGCCTTGTCGTCGTGCCAGCTCACCAGGCAGGTGACGGCGTCCAAGCCGTTGTTGGAGCGGTAAGGTTGGGCCCAGACCAAGCGGTCGTCGGTGGAACAGGCTGGCTGGGGGAAGCCCAACCCGGCGAGGAGGTCGGCCAGGAAATCGGTCTCCCCTTGTCCGGGCCACCAAATGCCATGCCGGTCGGCGCAGTCGCGCCAGAAGGCCGAGCCCAGGGCGATCACCGAGCCCTCGCCCAGTTTGCGCCGGACGATGGCGGGTTGGCCGTTTTCATAGGTGGCCAAGACCTCGCAGTCCTTGCCGGGTTTCAGCTCCACGCTGTAAAGGTTGAGGTTGTTGCCGTTGCAGTCGATGGACTTGCCGGCGTCGGGGAAGATTTTTCCCGCCAACGTTTTGAACACGCTTTGATCTTTTTTCACGCTGACTTCGCCCTGGCCGACGGGCCGCAGTTTGCCGACCTCGCAGCCGGTGAGCGTGGAAATCTTCCAGGCGTCCGGCTCCAGTTCGGAGTTGCGGCCGCTGAAGGGCAACGCCACGTAGACGCCGCCCGCTTTGACCCAGGCGTCGAGGGCGTCGAGGGAGCTGTCGGGAATGGTCTCGTTGCCGCAGTCGACCATCAACGGGAACTTGTTCATCTTGCCGTCGGCCAAGCCCTGGTCGTCCAGGTAGAGGTAGGAGTGGCCGAGCGTTTGCAAGGAACCGCGGCCCAGATCCCAATCCCATGCGTTGTTGATGGGGCGGGTGGCCTCGCCCAAGACGGGGTACGGTCTTGGGGCGAAGAGCCGGTCGGTGCCATGGGTGGAACGGTAGAGGAGGACTTGCGGCCCGTCGATGTCGTACTTGCCGAGGCGTTTCAAGACGGGGTTGTGGGTTTCCCACCAGCGGCGCATCTCGGGGGGGCGGGTGTAGGATTGGGCGAGGAAAACCGGTTCGTGGGCGTTGAGTCCCGCCAGGAAGACGCGGCGGAAGCCGTCGAACATCTGTTCGATGGTGTCGGCGGGGCCGGCGAGCTCGCTGGAACCGGGGACGTCATAGAGAAACCCGTAGCGTTTGTACCAGGGGAAAAACCATTGGCCCTCGCCGGTGAAATGGCCGAAGCCGCCCCAGTCGTGGGCGAGGCGCAACCAGCGGTCGGCGCGGAACATGATCGGCGCCATGTACTTGATCGGGCGGTTCGGGTCGACTTGGCGCATGCCGTCGAGGATGTCCGTCCAAGCGTCATATTTGGCGTCGACGTGCCAGTCCTGCCAGAGCAGGAAGAGGCGGTTGCGCTCCTTGCCGAGGTAGGGGTAGACCGAGGGTTGCTCGGTGGACAGGAAGGCGCGGCCCTGCCACACCGGCCCGAGCAGTTGCAAGGCGATCTCGTTCTCCCCAGGGCGTAACAACTTGCTCACGTCGAGGGCGCCCCAGGAGCCGATATCGCCGGCTTTCTCGCCGTTGACGAAGACTTGATGGAAGAGCGCGCCCTCACCGGAATGGACGCCCCCGGAACTCATGGGGAACCAGTAGAAGTAGATGGGGCGCTGGGCGAGTTGTTTGTCCGAAAAGCCAAAGGAGCGGCGGAACCAGGTGGTTCCGTAAGTCCCGACGTTTTTGGTGTCGATCGCCTCATACATGTGGTCGTTGCCGGGGACATCGTCGATCATGCGCCATTTCCCCGCTTCGATGGGTTGCTTGTACCAAGCCTCGGCCAGTCCGGGGAAATTGGAGTCCTTCCGGTCGTTGGAACGCCGTCCCTGGCGGTAGAACCAAGTCCCCTCCAGGGGCTCGACCAAGCCGCCCAGCCCGGCGAAAGTGGCGAACTCGGGGATCGGGATTTGCTCCCAAGCGCCGAAGGGTTGTTTGTCCTTCCCGTACATCCGGGAGACTTGTTCCAAGGTGAAACCGTGTTGCCGCAGATAGCCGCGCCAGTTTTTGGCGGCCCGGGGCGAGTAGTCGTCGTGGCGGTCGTACCATGGCTGATGCTCCAATTCCCCGGCGGGGTGCATCCAGCTCATGTTCATGGGATCGTCGGCGTAGGGCTTCATCAAGTCCATCGTCTTCACCGCCATATAGCGCTGGATGTCGCGGTCGAACCAGGTGAGGTGCGGCGACGATTTCGCGTCCAGCCAGGGGCGGAGCCAGCCGCACATCATCCAGCTGGCTGGCTGCTCCAAGTACTCGGGGAAACGGCGCGCGACCCAGTTGGCGCCCCCGGCGGCCCCGTAGACGCGAAACGAATAGGCAATTTTCGCCTCGGAGAGCAATTTGGTGATCCACTCGCATTCGTTGTTCTTGACGATGCCGTCGCTGTTGTCGAGTTCCGCCGGGTCGAGCCAGGGTTCGACGCGGAATTTGTTCTTGATCATGAAATCCATGTCTTCGGTCGGGTCTTTTTTCGCTCCGTCCTTCCCCATCCACTCGTGGAAGTTGTTGAAGCCGCCCATCCCGTAACAGCCCCAACCATAACGGTCGAAGCGGTCGAGGTACGCAGGGTAGGTGGCTGAGGACGCCGCCCCTTTGGCGAAATCTTGGCGCTGTTCGAGGAAGGCCGTCATGGCGGCTTGGCTTGGGGCGGAGACAATCCGGGCGTCCGCTCCGTGGCGGGAAACGACGAAGACCGCGCCGGAGGCCGTCCTCTTGGCGGGGGCGTCCTTGATTCGGATGTCCTCGACGCCCGGCGAGATGCCCAAGTCCGCCAGGAACTTCCCGACGAGGGCTTCCGCCTTCCCCGCGTCCTGGCATTTGAAGACGGAAACCCAGGCGCTCCGCCCCGAGGCGGAGCCGAAAGCCATGTTCTCCACCGAGACCCCGCCGTAGCCGCGCAAGCCCCCAGCGGCCGGGATGGAACTGGCGGACTCTTGCCGCCAGGCGTCGTCCGCCCAAACCGCGCTGGCCGACATCAGCAACAACGCGCCCAGGGCGAGCGGCAAGCGTTCGCGATTGAAGATGGCCATGAAGCGCTCCTTGCTCATTTGCCGTCCTCCTGGCGGTCCGTCCGAAAGGGGACCGCCGGCAAACCGGCTTGGTTGTAAAGGTTGCAGTCGGGGTTGTCGGCCCAACCATAGCGAACGGCATCAGGCCGCGGGACATCCTCGCGCCAGACGACCACTTGGCCGTCCGGGGTGATCTTGGCTTTGGCCCAGCGCCATTGGCCGTCCGGGCTCCGGAGGGCGAAGCCCCGCGGCTCGCCGCCTTTGGCGGTCAATCCCTCGGCGTGGTCGAAACGGAGCGTGGCGTTGCCGTCCGCGAAACTGACGGCGGCGAAGCTCGGCCCGGAACCGGCGACGTTTTTCCCGTAGGTTTCCGCCAACGCCAGGAGGGCCAGACGTTCGCCGGGGTCGCGTTTGTTGCCGGGATGCAAAGTGCCGTCGGCGGTGTCGAGCAAGATGGCCTGGCCGGTCTTTGGCAGGGCTAGTGTCATGGTTTGCGCCTCGCGCAGCTCCGCCCATTGGCTCTTGGCGCCGGGTTCCTGTCGCATGCCGAAGTTGGGCAGTTGGCAGAAATAGAACGGCAAGTCTTCCCCCCAGACGCCGCGCCAGTTTTGGATGAGCTTGGAGAAACGCTCCCGGTAGCGGACGGCCACGTGGGTGTCAGCTTCGCCTTGGTACCAGACCACGCCCTTGAACCGGCAGGGGCGCAAGGGGTTCAACATGGCGTCGAAAAGCGAGGATGGCATGAAGAAGTCATAGAAGTATTTGACAGGCGGCATGCCAGGGAATTCCCGCTTTCCGGCGTCCGACAAAGACGGCAAGGCGCGTTCGGCCTTGGCCAACCATGTCCCCGTCAGGTTCGGCGCCTTTTTGGGGTCGAAGCGGAGCCCGGCGTTCCCGGCGGGGCTGAAAAGCCGGATCGCCAACGTGGCTTTTCCCGCCTTGACCAGCTCGGTCGGCACATAGACCGTCCAGGGCTCCTCCCAATTGGGGGCGAGGCGCAACAAGTCCGGACGCAGCTCGTCGATCTGTTTCCCGTTCCAATAAACGCTGCCGAAGGAACGTTCGCCCAAGTTGAGACGGATGCGTTTCCCGGCCTCCGCGGGAACCACGTCCACGGTCCGCCGGAGCCAAACGGCCCCGGCGTCGGGCAAGTCCGCCTTGGCGACAGGGCCTGGCATTTGGACTTCCGTCCAGGAGGAGAGGTCGGCCTCCGGGGCGGCGAAAGCCTCCGGGGCGGCGGCGGCGTCTTTCCGGTCATGGCGGGCGCTCCACTCGGCGTAACGCGTCTGGTAAGCGGCGAAACTTTTCGGTAGGGCGAGATACTCCTGGCGTTTGTCCAAAGCCCCTGTGTCCAAACCCGCCTGGGGCGTCCAGGCGTCCACGGAGCTGCCGGGATAAGAGGCGTTGACCAAACCGATCGGGACGCCCAGTTCCCGGCGCAAGGCCGCGCCGAAATAAAAACCCACGGCCGTGAAAGCTCCGGCGGTCTTGGGGGCGGCGACCGTCCACGTCCCTTGCAGCTCGCCCAGCGGGACTTCCGAACTGCCGCTTTTCACCTTGAACTGCCGCAGCAGGGGGTCGGCGGCCTTGGCGGCCACCTCTTTGCCCCCCGTGGCGCCTTGCAACTCGAAGGCCATGTTCGATTGTCCGGAACAGAGCCACAAGTCGCCGACGACCACATCCTTGACCGGCAACTTGCAGCCGTCGCCTTCCACCAACAGTTCGTGGGGGCCGGGGCTGGCTTTTGAGAGGTCGAGCTTGAGTTCCCATTTGCCATCCGCCCTGGCGACCGTCTCCGCCGAACTCCCAGCGAGCGAGGCGGATATTTTGGCCCCCGGCGTGGCCGTGCCCCAAAGCGCGGTGGCGGCGGAGCGTTGCAGCGTGGCATGATCGGAGATGATCGCAGGCAACGTCACCGTCGCCTCCATCGCCGGGCAAAGGCATGCGGCGAGCGACACAAACGCGAGTTTACCTGTCAACGTCATGGCCATGCTCATTATCCCTTTTGGTTGTTTAGGTTTTGCCGCAGCCGTGAACTCAATAGAACAGGGCGGGCGAGGAGGCGCTCTCCTGGCGACTGGAGCCGCCGGAGCCGTCGGGCTGGCTCCAGTAATAATTTGCGTTCCAGAATGTGCTGCCGAGGTAGACGTAGTAGTCGTTCACGGGCAGCCGCGTCCCCTCTCCGGGGAACCAGCCAATGTCCGGCCAGCCGGAGAGGGGAATCCAACGGACACTGCCGTCCCCGGCGAGGGCGTTCCCGCCGGCGAGCTTGTGGTTGTTGCGTTTTAGCCAATTCCACGAGAAACCGGGGTTGTTGCCCACGAAGCCCACCGGGTCGCAAGCCAGCAGCTTGAGCCCGAAGGGGCCGGAGCTGCCCATCTTCGTCAGGCGCGGATGGGCGTATTTGTTGGCGGCGGCGGCCGCCGCCGAGAAGTAACCGCCAAGGGTAACCGTGTAGAGGACATGGGATTTCCACGTGTTGACGGTGGGCCAGTCGGGGCCGATGGAGTTGCCAGGGCAGACCAGCACGTCCCGGGTCGCCCCGCTGCGCAAGTCCACGGAGCCAAAAGGCGTCGTCTTGATGTTCAAATACTCGTTGGCGTAGTAAACGTAACTTTTGCGGACGTCGTCCGTATGCGACATTTCCGCGCTCGCGTAGAAGGTGCCGGGAACGCCCGGCAGGCGGTCGTCGAAATCCCCGGCGTAGCAGGCGAAGCCGACGTACTGTTGCTTCAGGTTGCTGGCGCAGCCGATCCGTTTCGCCGTATTCCGGGCCTTGCCCAGCGCCGGGAGCAGCAGCGAGCAAAGGACGCCGATGATAGCGATGACCACCAGGAGCTCGATTAACGTGAAACATCTCCTCATTCTTCAATCTCCCCACTTAGTGTTGTGGTTGCCGGGGCGGCGACGCTGTTGCGCTCGACCAGTTTGGGGCGGACATCCCAATGAGTGAAGCGGTTCCGCCCCCCGCCCGCAAGCTTCTCCAACAACAATTCGGCGGCGGCCTCGCCAACTTCCCGGAAGGGGTGGCGCACGGTCGTGAGGTTGCGATCGCGGAAATGGAAGTCGTCGTCCGCCCCGACCACCGACAATTGGCGGGGGACGTCGATCCCGTGTCGGCGGAAGGCCTCGATCATGCCCACCGCGTAGGAGTCGTTCACCGCCATGATCCCCGTGGCGCCGCTGGCCAGGACGGCGTCCGCCACCGTCCCGCCTTCGCTCCGCCCCTCGTTGGACAGGATGCCCAACGACGTGCCATGGCGAAGCAGCATGGCTTCGGAGAACGTCAGCCCGGCGGCGGCCAGGGCCAGCTTGAAACCCTCGATCCTGCGGTCGATCCAGGAGGTCTGGAATTCGGGGAGCACGTAGACCAGTTTCCGGTGCCCCGCGCGGAGCAGGCAGTCCGCCGCCAGGAAACCGAAATCGGCGTGGCCGACGCCCACCTGGTCGATGTCCAGGAAAACTTCGGCCAAGGTGGCCGCGACGAGCGGGACGCCGAGGGAACGGAGCGCCGCCATGTTGGCCAACGCGGTCTCGCTCGAGCCAATGACCAGATAGATCACGCCCGCCGGACACGTCGCGCGGATCTGTTCAAGGACGGAGGGGCTCAGGGCGAACTCGGGATAGCTGTTGGTCAAGGTTATCCGGCAGTCGGGCCGCGCGCGTTCCATCACCGCCTCCGCGCCCGCCAGCATCTGGAAGTAGGGGGTGCGGTCATACTCGGGGTCCTCGGTGCGCAGGGAGGAGACGACCGCGAAATTCGTGGTCGCCGCGGCGGCGGGCTCCGTTTCCGCCACGAAAGTCCCGCTGCCTTGCCGCCGCAGCAGCAGCCCGGCGCTGGCTAACGATGATAACGCCTTGCTCACCGTCATCCGGTTGACGGCGAACTCCTTGGCCAACGTCATCTCCGGCGGGATAAGGTCGCCCGGCTTGTAGAAGCCGGAGACGATGAGTTCCCTGAAATGCCTCACCAGCAGTTCTTGCTTGGTCGTTCCCTTCATGCGTCCGCCTCCATAGTCATCACCGCAAATGACGATCAACAAGGCATATTATATGTCAATAATGCCGAGCAGTCAAGGCTAGCATAAAGAATAAAGCGAATATCCAGGATAAAAACGAGGTTTATTCACTTAAATGATCATCAACTTACGTACGCAAATGCTGACGATCACTTCAGTTCGGAGCATACGATGTCGCCCGTGACCATGATTGCCGCGCCATTGAAGGCGATCCATCCGGCACTTCCGCCTTGCAACTCCAGTGTCCGGCCTTGCCAGCGGACGACACCACGCAACGGTCTTTCGTCCTTGGCGGCGACCACGAGAGCGTCCCCCCCCGGGCCACGGTAGAGCCGCGCCAAGAGATTGTCGCCATGGGCCACGAATTCCGCGGGAACAACACCCTTCTCAAGCCACTCGACTAGCCGTTGCCCTGGGTCGAGGTCGGTGAGGAAAACCGTGGATCCGTTCACCGCGCCATGCACTTCTCCCTCGATGGAGACGAGTTTGTTGGGCAAGCTGTCCGGAAGCGGACGACAGACTTCAAGTCGTTGCGGCCGGAGCGGGAGCTTGACGTCGAGCCCGGCCAAGTATTCCGCGGCGTCCATCGCCGGGACGCCAGCCAACAGCGCGAAATCCGCCGCCAACGAGCTCCCGTCCTCGTCCAAACAGACCGGCATCCCGACAAAGACCACCAAGCCACCGGACTTGGCGAACTCGGCGCATCTCTCGAAGGCCTTCCGGGGCATGGCCAAGGCATAGGGGACCACCAGCGCCTTGTAGGCTCCAAGCTGGTTGGTCAGGCGCCCATCCTCGACGTGGCTTGTGGCCAGCAACCGGCTGTCGATGAAGTCCGCCGCCAGGTTGCGCTGGACAAACAGGTGACTGGTATTGAGGCAGAAGGCCTTCTGGGCATTGGCCAGAGTCGGGGTGTTCCAAGCGCAAACACCCTCCCAGCCATGCCAGATGGCGATGTCCACTACGGGACGCCGTCTGCCAAGCAGACGTTGGAAGGAACGATGCTTTTTCGCCTGGGCCGCCGTCTCCGGCCAAGTGTGGTGGCCTTCGTTCAGGCAAGTGTCGGAGTCGGAGCCGAACCAGATGTTGAACCAAGTTATGTCCATCAGCGACATCAAGTTGACGTTGGCGCGGATGTTGGCGACGGTGGGTTTGTTGTGCCAGGTGTTGGCCTCCGCCTCGCCCGACGGCGTGAGCCGGCCCAGCGACGACGCCAAGGTGTAGGCGTAGGCGACGGAGGCCGGATCCCACCAGGAGCAGTCGGTGTAGCCGGCGTCCATGTTGTCGTTGAGCCGGAAGTAGTCCACCGCCCCGGCGCGGTAGTCGTTGATACCGCCTTCACCCTGCCAGGTGTGGTGGGTGCCGAGGATCAAGTCGGGGCCGAAGAGCTCCCGCGCTTTTTTGATGAGGTTTGCTTGCGCCTGGGCGAGCCCCTCGTTGAGGGTCCGGTAGTAGTCTAGGCGGACCTTCACGGCCTCCGGCGGCGCGCCGGGGGCGTCGAGCAGGCGCAGCTTGTCCCTGAGTCGATAGCCGTTGAGCCGCTCGAAGGCGGCGGCGAAGCCGGAGCCGTAGCGGTAGGAGTTCCAGTCGCCATCGATGGCCGGCTCGTCCCAGCCAACGCCATCAAGCGGGATGCCGCGGTAGGTCTCGAGCAACTCGTCATAGTAGCTCTTGAAGCCGTCGGACCAGAAGTCGGCGAGCGTCCGGCAGGAGAAGCGGAGGTAGGCGACGAGCGTCCCCGGCTTCGCCAATTTCCCGGACAAAGCGTAGACTCGCTTGTTGGTGAGGGCGACGCCCTCCGCGTAAGAATGCTCACGGTGGTAGGGCGCGCCGGAGCGGGTCTCGCGGCTGGTCTGGTAATCGAGATTTAGGGGGACTCCGTCGAGGAAGGCGGCCTCGACGCCGTCGAGGATGGCGTCGGCGCCGACGGTCTTGGGGGCCTCGACGCACATGGTCCAACGGCCGTCCACCACCTTGGCCTCGGCGTGGACGAGCTTGGAGCCCATCGCGTCGGGGTGGCGCCGCCCCATCTCGGCGCAGGCGATGACATGAGGCTCGCAGTCGAGGGCGGCGAGCATGCCGAGCCGGTGGGCAAGCTCCACGGCGCGCCCGACCAGGGCCACCACCTCCGGGGAGGTGTAGGAATAGTTGCTGTTGCGGAGGAAGAGCCGAACCACCCCGTAGCCGGCCTCGGCCAAGGTTAGGAGCGACTTGTCCACAAGTTCGGGGTTCAATATAGCTGGCTCGTTGAGCCAGACGCCCATGGTTTGATGACGGTCGCGCATTTGGTTTCCCTTTGTTTTAGTTGTGGCGGTCAAAAACGATCTCCACCGTATGAACTATTTGCGCCATCGCAGGGGTGTGGAAAGCCTCCGCGGTGGAGGGCTCGCCAAGCCAGCAAGCACCGGTGTCGTCCACCAGAATGCTGTCGGGCTGCTGCACTAGCCCGGAGCTGTTCTCCACCCGCGCGGGGCGGTAGCGGCTCTTGCCAATCCGCGCCTCCACGTAGAGCAGACCGATGCCACCGTAGCCGGTGACTTCCACCCGCGCCCGGAGCGGACGGCGGTTCCCGGGAAGGGGAAGTTTGACCGTGAAAAAGGGGCAGTCGCTGTAATCGCCATCCCAGGGTTTGGGCGTGGAACGGTCAAGTTCGACCCAGTCGTCCGAGCCCTCGTAGAGCACGCTCCACTTGGTGAACGGCCAGCCGTAATAGTCCGGCAGGGAATAGCGGATCGCCAGAAGGCCGGTGTCACGCAAGCTCCCGGTCTCCACCGCCGCGAAAAAGGCCGCCAGCTTGTCGCGCAGATCAAGCTCGAACTTCTCGGTGTTCCCCTCGTGCGCCGCGGCGACGCCCGGACGCGACCGTCGCCACGCCTCCCGGCGGCGCTCCGCGATCGCGGTGAGTTCCCCAAGAATATCACGCCCCTTCGCGAGCAGCGCGGCTTGTTGGTCGACGCCCCCGTTCCAACCTTCGTACAGCCCGTCCACGACTTCCTGGATCTCGCGCTGCACCACGTCTTGCCGCAGGCGCAGCAATATCCCGTCCAACACCTCCCGGCCAAACCCGGCGGGGACGCGGTCGCGGCAGGAGCCTAGCAGCATCCCCAGCAGCCGCGCCTGGGTGGCCCGTTCAAAGGCGTAAGGAGTCAAAGGCCCGCGCAAGAAGGCCGTTGGCGTCTGGCGTTTCGCCAGCTTCCCCATGGACGTGGCCGTCCAAAGCGCTTGCAGGAACAGGGCGTCGTCCAGGCCGAACAATTCCGCATGGGCGCGCTTGCACAGCGTCTCGCCCTCCTCGTTGAGATAGCTCCAGCGGCGGCCGGCGAAGGCGATGACGGCGTATTGATCCTCCAAGGGATGGCCATCCCAAAGGGTCAGCAAACCGCCCAGCGGCTTGAAGCGCCGAGCGTAGTGCGTCAGGGAGTCCGTGTTGCGCGTTCCGCAGGCCGCCCAGGGACCGACCACGTAGGAGATGCCACGGCGGTCGTAATCCGCCATGCGGTGGTCGCGGCGGCGGCGTCCCCAGTGGGTTTTGGTTTGCTCAACGAGGGGGTCATATTGCCATACACATTGGATGATGTCCGTCGGGATGGCGTCCAAGGCGCGCGGCAACTCCTCCAGGAGGTCGTCCCACATGATGGCGCGGCGCCCCAGTTTGCCGGTGACAATCCGGTGAACGCGCGCGATATGCCCGGAGAACAGGTCGTCGAGCCGTTCCCCGTGCCGGAGCCGTTCGGCGCAAAGCGGGCAACAGCCCAGGTCCCAGACCTCGTCGCAGCCGATATGGAAATACTTGGACGGGAAGATCTCGCCAAGCTCCGTGAGGTAGTCCTCCAGAAACCGGTAGGTCTCCTCCACCGAGGGGCAAAAGGCGGAAAGGTGGTGTCCACCGAGGCGGCCCGTCCCCCCGTCGCGGAGCTCCGCGAGCGCCTGGAGCGGCTCATGGCGGAGGAACAGCTCCGCATGGCCAAGGGTGGAGACGATGGGGATCACATCCATCCCCAGCGCCGTCGCGTGAGCCACGACCTCCCGCATCTGCTCGGGCGTGTAACACTGCTCGTCGGCGGGCCAGGGGAAGGTTTTGGTGCGCACCCGGCCTTCGAGGTACAAAGCCACGGCGTTGAAACCAAACTGCTTGGCGAAATCGATGTAACGCCGGATCGTGTCGAGCGTTTCCATCTGCCGTGCCAAGTCCAGTTGCACGGCGCGGAATTCCCAGGCTTGAGACATGTCAATTCACTCCTTACTTAAGTTTGTCCACCTGGAGGCGTCCCCAGTTGGCCGGAGTGAGCGCCGCCTCGGTCGGGACGTCGCTCACTATGCCGGTGTCTTGGTTGTAACGATAGACGCGGGCGACGCGGCGGCCGGTCTTGTCGGCGACGATGATCCCGACGTCCCCCTGCACCACCCGCCCGGGCCAGAGGCCGCCGAGCAGCTCCGCCGGAACCGAGGCCTCAACGACATAGCCGCCCTCGACGTCCTTCACCGCCACCTTGGCGCCGGGGACGATCCCGACAGCGTCGAAGACCACCGAGCGCGTCGGGGAGCTGAAGGCGACTGGCTTCTTGGCGTTGGGGACTTGCGCTTGGTAAAGCGTCGCCACCGGCTTGCCGTCGAGCTTGCTGAAGACAAGGCGGCAGTCACCCAGGGCGGGGATTTTGCGCTCGGGGTTCGCCGCCGGGTCGGAGCTGAACTGTAAATCGACGGCGTCGCCGGTCAGGAAGAGCTGGGCTGCGTCGTCCTTGCCGGTGTTCAGGAAGGGGCCGGCTTTGAAGACCTTGAACGCCACGCAAAGCTCCTTGTCCACCAACCGCAAGGCCACCTCGGCCCTGGGGAGACCGCTGGCCCGGCCGATCCGGCTGGCCGTCGACCAGTCCCAATCGCCCAGGTCGCCATCCACCTTGACGGCGGCCTGGGACGGGACGATCCGTACCGGAACCAACGCCTGTTGCGTTTGCTCCATGGCGGCCTTCCGCTCGGCGGCCAGGGTGGCTTGCGCCGGGCTCAAGGTGAAAGGCGCGGCGAAACGCTTGACGGTGTCCAAGCCCGTCACCTGGAAGAGATGGTGGGCGTTCTTGCCGTGCGCGAGGATGACGCGGCCGTCGTCGAGGCGGTTAAAGTATTGGATCGTCTCGCCGCGGTACATGTCCGGGCCGGGCGCGCCGCCCTCCGCCGGGTCGCGCAGCAGCCGCCCGACGAGCAAACCGTCGGTAGTGACCAGGGGGACGTAGCAGCCATGCCACTGACTAAGGGAGACGACCTCCCCGACCTCGCCGCCGACGTCGACCGGCCCCATCAGGCCCTCGCCGCCCAGGTTGGACATGGGGCGGTAGTCCTTCTGCGTCTGGATGCGCCACAGGGGGTTCCCGTCCTGACCGTAGCCAATGAGGGCGGTGGTCTTCATGCCCCAGCCGCGGGCGTCGGCGGTGCAACCGGTGTAGACCCGCCCCCGCTTGTCGACGCCCAAACCGTCGTATAGTCCCTCGGGGCGGGCGACCACCTCGCTCTTGTCGATGTCATAGCGGGGCAGGCCGTTGGCGTCCCAACCTTGCAGCGGGAACTTGCAAGCCGCGCCCTCTCCTCCGATGTAGATGTTCATCTGGGGGTCGAGCGCCCCGCAACCCCAATAGGCGCTCCAACAGGGGAAAGAGCCCTTTTCCTGCTTGCGGAACTGCATCTCGCCCTCCTGCGCGGCGCCGTCGCCGTTGGCGTCGGTCCAGATATAGTTCTCGCCGCCATGCTTGCGGAAGAACTCGGGCGCGGGCTGCATGTTCCAGCGCAACTTGTTGTCGGGCAGCAGCTCGTCGCCCCGGGCAAAGATGCCGCCGGCGGCGACCAGGGGCTTCCAGGAGCCGTCCTGAAACAGCTCGCCCACGACCACGCGGTGAGTGTCGGAACACACGATGAAGCGTCGTCCGTTGAAGTCGAGGAAGCGGGTGCCGGGGGTGGCGTTGGAGCCGCAGGCCGGGCCGAAGGTGAAGTACTGGTCGCGGGAATTGCGGCGGAAAATAGTGGAAAGCGGCGTGTAGCCTTCCTTGGAGAGGTCGAGGCCGAACCAGACGCCCGCGGAGATGGCGCGCCCCGGGTCGCGGGGGTCGAGCATCCCGCCGCAGACGGCGCCGTAGATGGTGCCGCCCACGAACTCCCGCAGGAACTTGCCGCTGGCGGCGTCCCAAACGCTGACGCGGCGGGGCTGATTGTCGTCCTCCGCCACCCAGAGCTGGCCCAGCTTGTCGAGGGCCACGCCACGAGGCAGCAACATGCCGTTCTGATCGTAGGCGCCGATCCAGGCCCGCCCGCCGGGCTTGCCGATGGTGCGCAGGAACTTGCCGGAGCGGTCGAACACCTTGACGCACTGGGCGGCGCCCCAATCGGAGACGTAGAGCGTCCCGTCCGGCCCGACGGCCAGGCCGACCGGGGCGGTCAACCCTTCGGTGATCAACGGTGTCGCCGCGCCCGTCTTGGTGTCCAAGGCGACCACCGACTTGTCGCTTACGGCGAGGAGGCGTCCGTCCGGGGCGAAGGCCAGGCCGCCGGGCTTGGAAAGCTTCCACCGCGCCAGCGGCGCCATGTCCTTGGCGGCGAAGACGGCGATCTCCCCGGGGAGGCGCAAACTGGCGTAGAGTTTGCCGTCCTTGGCGGCGAGCCCGCCCAAGTTGGCGCCAGCGCAACGCCCGGTGTAATAATAGTCGTCATGGATGCCATGGCTGTCCAAGGAGTAATCCATGGTCTCGCGTAAATCCCAAGCCCAGGCGGTCCGCGCCTGCGAGGTGTCGCCCGAGGCCAACTCATGGTAGGGCTGGTCCTTCGAGAAGCCCCGCCGGAAACCGGTGGCGCGATCGAGACAGGTGACAACCGTCTTGAATTTGGCGGTCTCGCTGTTCCCCAATTGTGTGATGGCGTCGGCGGCGTAATAGAGGAACTGGCCGTCCGAAGCCAGGCAAGCGGCCCCAGACCCGGCCGGGTACGGCGTCTGGAAGAAGCCCCAACGTTTCTTGCCGTCGAAGCCGCAGCCGATGATGCCGCAGCCGTCCTCGGCGGCGGGCCAACCGAGATAGACGCCGTCGGAATCGGTGGTCACGGCCTGCGGCGGGGAATGGTCGCCGCCCCATTCGCCGCCACCATCGTCGTTCTGCCAGGACGGTTGGCCAGGGTTGTTGTAGGTGGTCAAGTATTTCAGGCCGACGCCCTGGTGCCAGAGCCCGCGGAGTTGATAGGTTCCGGGTTCCACCACCTTGCCGTCGTCGTCCAGTCCGTCCCATTGCCCCAGACGCTGGCCGCCGCGCAGCTTCTCGCACCAGGCGAGATGCCGGACGACGCACCCCTCGCGCTCCACTACGGCGGTGCAAAAGGAGTCCTTCAAGGCGGTGAAAGGCAGTTGGACGACGCCGCCTGACTGGGCGGTCTTGGTGTTGACGATGAAAGGGAGGCGGTTACCCTCCAGGCCGCTGAAAAACACGTCGAAGACCACGCGGAAGCTGTCGCCCTCCTTCAAGGGCGCGCCCGTTTTGGTGATGAGCGCCCAAGGCAGGAACAGCTCCTCGGTGTAGCCGCCGCCTTCGCTGGGCTGTAGCGCCAGCTTCGCGCCCTTCGCCAGAGCGTCCTTTTCCGCGCCCTCGTTGAACCCGACGCCATAGACGATGGCCACCGCGGGAGTCTTGGAGGCGTCATGCCACCAGGCGTCAATGTGGCTGACCTTGTCGGTTCCGAGCCGCAACTGCATGGCGTCCCCGCCATCGTAGCCGTTGCCCTGGATCTTGGGGTCGTTGATGTTCAGGTGCGGGCCGCCGGTGTGCCAGCGGAGCCCGGCGTAAAGGCCGTCGGCGCCGTAGGCCCAATGGACGTCCACGGCGTAGCGTCCGGGGAAGAGGGTTGGTTCGTAGGCGATGGTCGTGGCGGTCTTGGCGTCCCATTCGGCGGGGTCGAGGCGGCCGTCGAGGGTGATCGTCCGCGCCGGGACGGCCAGCATCTTGCCCGTCCGGGTCTGCTCGTTGCCTTGCCACATCACCGCGGGGTTCGCCGGCGCCACCGTTCCGGCGGGCATGAGTTTGACCTCCGCGCCGGTGGCGGGGTTGTAGGTGGGGCAGAGCTGGTCCGGCGAAGCCAGGCCGTCCATGAAGCCCCAGCACATCCCGCCGCCAAAACGGTTGCCGGAGGCGAGCGGATTGCGCTCCTGGTCGCGACGCCAAACTTTATAGCTGGCGGCCGGGTCGAGCCCGCCGAAACAGAGCTCCACGCCGACGCGCGACCGTTCCCCGGGAGCCAACTTGCCGCCGAGCTCCGCCCACGGGACGCGGATCTCCTGCGTGTAGGAATTTTTGCCGGTGATTTGGAACGCCTGGACGACGCCCTGCATCTCCACGCCCGGCGACCGGACGGCGCGGGGCTTGCCGGTGGCCGGATCGCGCCAGAACGCCATGCGCCGGATCTCCCGGCGCGGGAAGGTCAAGACAAGGCCGTCGCCGGGGGGCTCCATGTTGTCGGAGAGCTCCGGACCGAGCGGCGTGGGGTCGTTCCACCACACGGCGACGTTGAGGCCCGCGTCGTCGTAGCTGAAGGCGAGCTTAGCGTTAAGATCGTCGAAAGCCCCCTTGCCCTCTCCGCAGTTGCCGGGCTGGGCGAGCGAGAGGAACTTGGCGTGGGACTGGTCCCACTCGTCGAGCTTGCCGTCGACGCTGACTGGGACTTTGGCGAGCTCGATGGCGAGCTCGTCGCCACAGACGCGGTTGCGCCCGCCGCCAGCGTAGGCCGTGACGCCAGCGAGAAGGAGGAGCGTTCCAAGCGCTTTCAGTTTCATTCGCGTTTCTCCAAATATAGTTTGATGTTGTCGAAGGCGACGGACGAAGGGGCTTGACCATGCCCCCCGGGCAGAATGCCATCCAGGACGAGGCAGCGGAAAAACGGAACCCGCGGCGCCCGCCACGGGAGGGTCAGCGCCGCGGCCGTCTTGCCGTCGACGGTCGCCCTGACCGTCTTGGCCTGGTTGTCCACCAGGAACTCGAGGTGGAGGGGCTGGTTGACGGCGTGGCGCGCCAGCTCCACGTTGTTCATGCAGAGGGTGCCGTCCTCGAAGAACGTCACCTCCGCGGCGTCCCAGAGCTGCAAGCCCCCGGAGATGCCCGGCTCGCCTTTGGCCACGTCCAGGGAGAGCCGCCAGACCGCCGCTTTTTCCGCTATCTCCACGGGCAGCTCAAACCATAGGCGCGGCCCGTATTGGGAGTGGGCGCCCTCCGAGCAGACGAAAAGCAACGGTTTGTCCCGCAAGCCGTTGGCGCTCGCCGGGGTGCTCGCCAAGCGGGTGTCAGTCACGTATTCCAGTTTGGAGTAAGTCCGGATCGGCAGGCTTCCCCATGCGCCGTCCCGGGCGACCTGTTCGAGCCGTTCTTTGGTGGCCCCGGCGGGTGGCGCGCCGGTCGGGTTGGCGTTGAAGTCAACATTCCAGACGAGCAACGGCTCGGCGGCGCAGGCCGCCAACGCCAAAGAAAGGAGGAACAGCAGACATGCTCTCATCTCAGTAAGTGTAGTACCATTTTTTGCCGAACCCGGGCAGTTGGATGGTGTCGACATGGCCGTCGAAGAAAACGGAGTTGAAGGCTTTGTTGCCGGAGTGGATGAAACTAAAGCGCTCCGGCGACCAGCCCCAAAGATAAACGTTGCCCACGACGAGGTTCAGATGGGACATCGCCACTTCGCCGAGCAGCGCCGCCTGGGAGAGAGGGAGGAGCTGGGGCGTGCCGCTACTGTTGTAAGGTTTGTCGATGCGGACAGTGTTCCCCCAGTAGCTAGGATTGGGATAGTAGGAGGGGATTTTGTAGTCGCCGGGCTCGTAGGTGTGGGTCGCCCAGAAGGGGTTGGAGAGGAGGTTCGGACAGATCTCCGTGCGATGGTGGTGGCTGCCGTATTTCATGCCGAAGTACTGGCTCTGTCCCATGTGCACGTCGTTGGGGCTGTAGCCGGTGGAGCCGGCATGCGGGACGCAGCCGTTGTTGTCGTCGGCGTAGGAGAAGTAGCTGTTGCCGACAGCCCGCAGGTTGCTGACGCATTGGATGTCCATGGCGCGGGCCTTGGCCTTGGCCAGGGCGGGCAGCAACAGTGACGCCAGGAGGGCGATGATCCCGATAACGACGAGGAGCTCGATTAAAGAGAAGCCGCTCTTTCTGTTCATGGTTCCTCCACCAAAGTTATGTCGCCGAACTTCTCCGGGCTTTTGGCCGAGTCGACGCCGTTGAACCACTTGATGCGCTTGCGTCCGCCGGTGAAGAGGTGCGAATCGGCGTCGTTGAGTACCAGGGCCATGGTGAAGGAGCGTCCCGCCGCCGGAGCCGTGACGCCGAACGCCTTCCAGGGGATGGCAATTTGGTAGTTGGCGTCGCCGCGGTGGCCGGTCGGCGTGACGGACGCCTTCCAGCCGTCGGCGTCGCCGATCCGGCCACTGGGCAACGGAGCGCGGCGGGTGGCGTCCCAGGGGGCCTTGCCGCCCGGCAGGTACAGCTCGTACTCGAAGTACTTCGCGTCGACCGCGCGGACACCTTCGGGCTGGAAGGCGAACTCGATGGAGTCGCCCATGAAGCCAACCCCGCTGCGCTCGGGATTGGGGGCGAAAACGTCGTCCAGCGCCTCCACTCCCAGGTAGAGGAAATCCTCGTCCCAAAGGAGGCGTATTTTCCCTTGGATGTCGCCCTTGCCGCGGTAGGACTCGCCCGGGATGGAGGGCGGAACGACCTGGAAGCTCTCGCCGAAAGGGATGATTTTGGCTCCTTTCCAGGCGTTCCAAGTTCCGTCTAGCGGGGGTGGCGTCCGCGTCCGCGTGGCGGTGGCGAAATTCATGGATCTGGCGGTGGAGAAGACGGCGCCGCTGGCGGTCACGCACTCGGCCTTGAACACGCCCTGGACGCCCTCGGCGGGCTCCTGTTCCACCGTCGCGGTGATGTCCAGAGCCCCCCCGGCGGGCAACGCCACTTGGCGGACAGCTCCGACGAAACGCACGGACGCCTCCACGGGGATGTCCTGGTTGTTCTTGATGGCGAGGTTGAGGGCGGGCGCGCCGGGATTGCGGCTGCGGTTGGTGAGGTTAAGCTCCAAGCGGTGGCTCAGGGCGAGCACGGGGGCGCCGAACACGTAGATCGGCGAGGCTCCGGCCTTGACCGCGGCCACGGCGTCGACGGCCTTGACGGAGCTTCTGTTGCCCATGAGATCCATGACGGTCAGCGTGGGCGTGGCCAGGCCAAGGTAGTTGAGCAGCCCGGAGCCCTCGACATCGAAGGGGATGGACTTCTCGCCAGCCGCGGCCCAGATGACGAAGAGCGGGCCGTCGGGGCGTTTGAACTCGAAGATTGCGACATCCGAGGTGGAGCGATCGCCAACGTACCCCGCGTCGGCCAAGGTGTCGGACATGACAGCGTGGGCGACGAACTGCGGCCTGGGCTGGAGCTTGGAGTTGAGCATGAAGATGTCGCTGACCGCGGTGTCGTCGTTGGCGCCGACGAAGCCCCAGAGGGTCATGGCCTTAATCCTGGGGTTGCACTTGCAGGCTACTGAGAGCCAAGAGCGGACCATGTTGCTGGCGCCCTCACCCTCGCCGTAGCGGCGCGCCGGGCCGGCGGACGGGGAGCGCTGGTCGGCGTTCTCCTCCTGCCAGACGGTTTTGGTGGTGTCGCCGTGGCGGTCGAACTCGGCGAGGGCGTTCTTGCAGACCGAGATGATGCCCATGTAGGCGTTGATGATGGCGCCGTCGAAATGGCCATCGACCGGCACGCCATACATGCGTTTGATGGCGGTGGCCTCAATGTCCGTCGCGATGTTGCCGATGAGCACGGGCGTCTCCGTGTCGACGGAGCGGATGCCGTCGCGGATGGCCACGTAGACCTGGTCGTATTCGTAGTCATCCATGAACTTGCCGTCCTTGACGGGACGGTAGCCCGGCGCGGCCTCGCTGCGGTGGTTGGACTGCTCGATGCCCCAGTCGCCGTAGGCGGCGGCCATGCCCCGGTACGCCGTGGCGACCCGCTTGCCGTAGTCGAAAAACGGAGCCGTGTCGATCTTGTGGTCCGCGGTGGGCTTCCAATTCAAAGGCGGATGCAGCTGGACAACGACCTTCATCCCCAGCGAGCGGAAGAACTTGGCCTCCCCCATCGCCTCGGCGCTCAGGTTCCAATCCCTAACCCAGGAGAGGCCGAACCCGGCGGTCTTGAGCATCTCGCCAAGTTCACGCTCCTTGGCGCGGCCATCGTTGTGGATCTTGTAGAGCAGCGTCACGGCCCAGATGTTCTCGGTGGCGCGCGGGCGGTTCAACTCCGGAATGACGGCGTAGCGTCCGCTGAAAAAACCGGCCTTGGCACCGTTCTCGAGGATGTCGCAGTCGAGGTGGAACGCGCCGAAGGAACGGGTGGGCGGCAGGTCGAGCGTCACCCCGGCCTCCGAGAACGGGGCCACGGCGACAGGCCCCGTGACGATCTCCTCCGAGGCTTCGCCTTTCCAGTCGGTGCGGAGGACTTTCACCGCGAGCTCGCGCTCCACGCCCAACGGGTTGAAGAGCGTGAGCTTGAGCGCCGTCCTGGACGCGGGGTCATGGAAGAGGTTGCCGGGCGTGGCGTTGCGCAACACCCCCCAGGCGCACTCATGCTCCGGCGACTCGGACGGGACGGGCATGAAAGGCGGTTTTGTGATGGCGTGGGTGCGGGCGAACCATTCCCTGGCGTCACTCTCGCTGACACATTCCTTGGCGGCCTTGAGGTCGGCCTCCTTGGGCGCCTCCCAGACGGCCAAGTTGTCGACGTAAGTTCTGCCCCAGCCGCCAGCGTCGGTTTGGAGCTCCTGGCAGAAGCGGAGCCGCATGGTGGCCGCCCCCGCGGGAGCCTGGTAGGGAGTGGTGAACCAGTAGACCCATGCGTTGCCTGGCACCGTGTCGAGGATGGAACGGACGAAGCAGGGACGTTCGTGGCCGTCCTTGCCATAGAAAACGATGTGGAGCGGGCCTTGCCATGCGGAGCCGATCCTGACGCCGGGACGCAACCAGCCGCTGGCGAGATAGGCCTTGCCGGGCTCGCAGGGCATGGCGTCGGAGACCCAGTAGCCGTCGACGGGGCTGCGTCCATACCATTGCGCCTTGGTGGAGATGGGCGGGTCGATGGAGATATTCAGCAGCGAGCCCTTGCCGGCGTAGGCCACGGAACGGCTCCACTCGCCGCGACCGCGGCCGACCTCGAACAGCGGACGTCCGTTGTCGCGGAGCTTCTGGAGCTGCGCCGCCGTCCAATCCTTATCCGCCGAACCGTGGTAAGTCCAGCCGGCATTGGATTCTAGTTCCCCGTTCGCCAGTAAATTCTTGGAGAAGGCCACGCCTTCGGGGCGCGTGACGTCGCCGCGCTTGATCCTCGCGGCCTGGGTGGTGGCGGCGGGGGTCATCTCCAGGGACAGGTCGTCGAAGTAGGCGTCACCTCCGCAGTACTGGCCGCCACAGGTCAGGCGGGCGGAAGAGGCGGTTTTCGGCGGCTGGGCGGGCGGGGTGGAGATCTCCATCCAGTCGGTGTTGGCAGGGACGGCCTTGGAGATGGCGGGCTCGCCGACGGGTTGCCCCTCGGCGTCGAGGAACTGGAGGCAGAGCGCCGCTCCGCCGACGAAGCCGTTGGGCTTGAGCACCCCGCCTTTGGCGAACCCCTTGAAGACGTAGCTGCGGTCCTCGCGGACCGGGACCACCTGCGACCAGCCGGAGAAGTTGCCCGCCGGGCAGTCCTTGACCTGCGCCGCCCAAGCGCCGCCATGTCTGGGGGTGGCGACCATGGCGCATTTCGACGGGTCGAAGGGAATCCAACGCCCCGTCCGTTCCTCGAAGCCACCATCCGGAAGCTCGTAGTCGAGGGGGACGAGCTGGAAACGCCGGAAGTCGGCGACGGCTTTGTTGCCCGGGATGGTGTTCACCAGCTGGGGCCGGACTTGGATGACGTTGGCGGCCACGGGGACGTCAAAAGCCATCTCCGCCGCGCACCAGTCTTTGGAGTTGTTGAAGATTCTGACGCGGGTGTTGGAGATGGTCGGCTTGGGCACGCCTTTCTTGTCGCAGAAGACATCGACGTAAGCCATGGCGCATTGGGAGTGGGCGCCGCCCTCGGGTTGGAGCCCGGAGCCACGGCGCTCGAAGGTCAGCTGGTACTTGAACCCGACCGGGACTTGGTATTGGCCGGTCGTGACGCAGAGGTGCTCATTGACGCCCTTGCCCGAGCCTTCGAAGCGAAGGAAAGGTCCGGAGGCATCCTCTAGACGCCCGAAACCCGCGCCGTCCGGCCTGCGTTCGAGGGCTCCAGCCTTCACCTTCCAGGGCATGACCATTCCGTCGGTCTCCACCGCGAAATCGCCGTTGGGGACCATGTCGCCGAAAGCCGCCGCCGCCAGAAACGGCAGGGTGGAAAGCGTCAACTTCGCTTTGCCTATCAGGGTCATCTTCGTCTCCAGTTTGTTTAGAGCCAAGCGTCCGTGCGGAACGAGACGGCTGGCAGATGAAAGTTTTTTTGGGACATGGCTTCTCTTATGGCGCGACGGTTGGACGCTGTTTTTCGGTGACCACCCGATGCGCGACGCTTTGCAAAATGGCGGCGTCCGCCGCGGTGACGCCCTTCGGGACGAACGTGTTGCCCACCACGCTCTTGCCGAAGAGGAACTCGTACCAGACGCAGCCGAGCAGGTATTGTCCGTTGCCGTTGGCATGGAACAAGTCAGCGCCCAACTTGAATTCGCCAGTCTTGGGGTTCTTGCCCCAGGAGTAGCTGCAATGCAACGAGCGTTCCTCCGCGGGCAAGGTGGGATAGACCGCCGTTTTGGGATCGCAAGCCGGATCGGTGACGACCTTGCCCCAAGCGGGGTCTTGCCGGGCCAACTGCATGGCGTCGCCGCAGGGGATCACGCGGCAACCGGTGTCCTTAGCCAAACCGTAATAGGCGTCCCGGAGCCGCTGGTACATCACGTCGGTGTTTAGTGTCTTGTCGCCAAAGAAGGAATGGTCGTCGCGGTAAGCCCAGGTTTGATGGATCACGATCTCGGCCTGGGGCGCGTATTTCTTGATGTAGGCGATCAAGCGTTCGGCGTGCGGGTGGTAGGTCTCCGGCTTGAAGCTTTTCGGGCTGGATTGCTGAATCGTAACATAGTCCCATTTATCCTGGATAAGCAGGTCTTTGAGGCTCTTGCCAGCATAGGGACGCCCTTTCGGGTCGTTGGGGTTGGCCTCGAAAGCGTCGACGTGGGACATGTGCCGCGCCATGTCGCAACCGCCGATGTAGGCGTTGGCCGCCACCACCCTGTCTCCGGCGGCCGCCGCGATCTGGCGGATGAAGGCCTGGGCGTTGCCAGAGAAGCTGTTCCCCACCGACAGCACCTTGATGGTCTTACCCTCGGCATGAACTGCGATCCCTAGCGCCACCAATAGCGCCGCCAACATCATCTTTTTCAAGCTCATCTCATTCCTCCTTGTTCGCGCGTTCGTGAATTCTTCCGCTTATTCCATCCAGGCCAGGTTCATCTGGGGGAGCACGCCTTCGTAGGGGCGATTCCAGGCGGCGACGTTCCGGGCGGCGGGCACCCAGCGCAGCACGTTCTCGGAGCCGTCGGCTTTGACCATGCCGCTGATGTCCAGGCGCTTCATCCACATCGGCGTCCGCAGTATCTGGCCGTTCAGGCAAAGGAAGCCCAGGGGCGAGGGCGAGTCGAGGAAAACCCGCTTGGCGGGCCACGCCTTCGGGAGGGTGAAACTGGTTTCGAAATAGAGGCACTTCACCTTGTCGCCGACTTTCGCCGGGACGAACTGGTTGAAGGACGTGGCGGCCTGCCAGGGGCCGGGGAGCGGCTCGCTCTTGACGTCGGGGGCGAGAGCTTGCAGGTAGAAGAGGCCAGTGACGCCGTTGGGCTTGGGCTGTCCCTTCTTCTCCTGGCCGGGCTTGTTTTGGTTTTTCAGGCCAGCGCTGGAACCGTCAACCTCCAGGCGGACGCATATCTCCGGCCCGGTGACGTCGAAGGAGAAGCCAGGCAGCGCCTCCGGTTTGATGGACAGCTCCTCCTTGCCGTTGACGTGGAGCTTCGCCTTGGGCAGGATGCCCCAGAACCAGTGCTCGGCGTCGAAAACCAGCTGGACGCGGCGGCCTTTCCAGGCCTCGGGGACGGCCACGGTCTTCTCGAAAGTGGCGACGGCGTTCTCGGGCAGTCCGAGCGTCCCGAAGGCGCCAATATCCACCAGCCGGTCGGGCTGGCCGGCGACCTTTAGCGTCCAGCCGTCGGGCAGCGGCAACATGTCCTCGGGGACGGGGATGGCTATGGGTTTCCGCTCCTCCGGTATCGGAGGCAGGGCGCGCCAGATGCCCGCCTGGCTCTTGAACCAGTCGAAGGCGGAGCGCTCGACGTCGGCGCGGGGGGCAGCGAAGACCCGCGACTGGAGCTGTCCGTAGTCGGCGGACGGCAAGGTCACCGCGCCGTCCGCGGACTTCACCTCCACCTTGGGATGGCCGAGAGCGCTGATCTCCGTCAGCTCGGCGACGGGCTCGGCGCGGCGGAGCTTGACGGCGACGTTCTTGGTGCCGTCGCCGGTCCGGCCCATGCGGGCGACGGGGTAGAGGTCGTAGACGCCGTTTTTGCTGCGCCAGAGCTCGGCCCAGACCTCGCTTGCGCCGGTCCAGCTGTCGCGGGGGACGCCCAGAGAGGTGAGGAACTCGTCGAGCCAGGCGCCGCGGCGCGCGTCGTTGACCCAGACCCCGGCGACATCCTTCATGCGCAGATAGAAGGGGGTGCCGAGCAGGATGAAGCGGCCGCGGCCCTCATGCACGTCGGCGATGGCCATGGAGCCGTCGTCCCAGGTGGCGACCGGGTGGATGGCCTCGCCCTTGCCGACGATGCCCACCACGCCGCCATGCTCCTTGCCGAGGTAGTCGACGGCGACGCCGCTGCCCTCGATCTCCTTGCCTTTCAGACTTTTCAACAAGTCCTGATCCTCGGTGAAGCGCATCTTGGCCAGAGGCCATTTGTTGAAGTTATCGTCGCTCATGTACTTGGGCTCCACGGTCAGGCCCCAAGCCTTGGCCAGGTTCCAGGAGTCGCCTTGATCCGGGGAGTTGCGGCCGGTGTGGTGCTGGGCGATGAAGACGCCGCCGCGGCGGACGTAACGCTTGATGCCCTCGATCTCGGCGTCGGTGAGCAGCACGGTGCCGCAGTCGATGACCACGGGAAACTGGTCGATAGTGCCGTTGAGGATGTCGGGGACTTCCAAATACTCGAAGTTGCGGCCGACGGCTTGCAACGCGCCGCGGGCGATATCCCAGTTCCAGGGGTCATGGAAGCCGAAGCGGGTGGCGCGGCTGGAGCGCAGAACGCCGATCTTGGGGGTGGGCAAGGACATCTTGCCCACGCAACGGATGAGTTCGAGGTTCTGGTCGAACCACTTGGAGACCTCGGGCTTGGAGTTGTAGTGGGAGACGGCGAAGACCATGTCGACGGCGTCGTTGCCGTACATGAGGTAGAAGGTCATGGCCGACTGCATGTCCGCGACGCTGTTGGGCGGGCCGCCTTGTTCGCAGCTCCAGGGCAGGCCGTGGGCGCGGGAGAGCCGGGCTCCGGTCATGGGGGCCCAGTAGCCGCCGGCGCCACCGGTGTCGTGCTGATAGGCGCCGTAGCGCTCGCAGAGGGGAATGGTCATGTCGAGAAGGTTGATCATGGCCATCAGCTTGAGGGGACGGTCCGGGTCGGCGGCGCGGGTGGAGCGCAGTTCGGCCTCGACCTTGCCGACGCGGAGCCAGGCGTCGAAGTTGGTGGCGTCGAACCAGAGGCGGTTTTGGGATTTGCTCATGTGCGGGAAGCGGCGCAGTTCTTCCGGGCCGAGGAAGATGTAACCCGGGACGGGGGCGCCGTGGGTGTTCATCACGATTTGATTCTTGCCGTCATGGAGCGCGTCGCCGACGGCGAAGCATTGGTCGAAGTCGCCGCGGTCGTCGCTGAGACAGACAAGTTTTTTGCCGTTGAGCTGGACGTCGAAAAGCGGGGTGTGGTTGCCGTGATGGATGTCGCGGGAGATGTGCAGATAGCGCAGGTTCTTGGCGTTGGGCACGTCGATGGAGCGGCGCATCCAGAAATCGGGTTGCAGTTCCGGCTTATGGCGCTGAGGGGTGTAGACGAGGATCATGGGGTCGTTGCAGTCACCCTCGACCCAGTCGCCCTTGTCGCCTTGGCGGGCGGTGTCGGGATGCATTTGCCAGGCGCCGCGGAGGTCGAGGCAAGTGGCTGGGTTCCAACCGAGGAAGTCGATCGGGAGGGGGACTTCCACCTCGTCCCAGGACTTGTAGCGGTCGGGATCGCCTTGATGCATTTGGCCGACGGCGGCGAGGCTCATCCGCAGCTCGCCGGCGAGATAGGCGTGCCAAAGGGCTTTGATCCCCGGAGTGCGCGCCACGGCGGCGAGGATGGCCACCCCGGCCTCAGGAATTTCGTCGCAGCCGTGCATGCCCACATAGTTGGGGTCGCTGGCGAGGTGGGCGGCGAGGCGGCGGCGGAAGTCTTGGTCATAGGAGTCGGCGCTGGGGTTGGGCTCGAAGGCTTTGGCGCTGGCGTTGCACTGGTAGTCGAGCCAGGGGGCGGTGGTGCTGCGTCCAGCCTCCGGGACGATGTAAGGCAGGGGTTTGCGGTTCCAAAGCCATTCGTGGACTTTGGGGAAGGCGAGGACGCGGTAAGGGATGTCGTACTTGGCGGCCATGGCGGTGTGCCAGTCGTAGATGGTGGTGTCGACGACACCGGGGCCGACCAGCCGCGATTGGCTAGGGGAGAGGGTGCACATGGCGAGCTTGCGGTCGCGGAGCCACTCGAAGTCGGAGGGCAAGGTGTATTGGTCGCCGCCGCCGCCGACCCAGACGCCCGGCCCGGCGTTGTCGAAGCAGTCGAGCCAGCGGGGGTAGGCCTTGGCTGGCACGGGGCTCCAAGCGTTGGCGCCGCAGTCCTTGGCGAGCGTCTTCAGCTCGGCCAAGTTGGGGGCGCAGAGCTCTTGGAATTTGTCGCCGTCGAGCCCCAGCAACCAGCAAGGGCCGTCTTTGAGCGCGAGGACGCTGCCGGGCAGCTCGCTATCGGCAACCGCCTTGAGATCGCCGAAGCCGAGCAGATCGGCCAGGCGTTTCGAGGCGCAGACGGTGGCGTGCGCCGCGTCCTCGGTGGCGAAGGTCGTCCAGCTTTTTTTCTCCCCCAGGGGGCGCAACGTCACCGCCACGTTACCGAACCCCCGCGCCGAGGCGTTGAACTCCTCGGACGCCGCCCCTACCACTACTCCCGCAAAAAGCAGGACGGCCAATACACTTTGTCTCACCACCATCGTTATACTCCTTGTGTTGGTCATTTGATGTACCACGCCTTCCCGTTGGGGAACGCCGCCGCCCCCGAGCCCCCCATATAGCCCCCCCGGTAAGGCAGCGGCCCTTTGATCCGCTGGGCGTGGCCGTCGGCATAGAGCATGTTAACGCCGAGGGCGTGGTAGTACATAGCCTGCGGGACGCCTAGTGTGAACGGGGTGTAGGGCGGATAGGCTGCCGAGCCGGTGTTGTTCCACGGCTCGCAACGGTAATGCCAACCATCGAACATGGCATGCAGGTCGCTGGGCCAGCGCATGTGCTCGACCTTGCTCTCAAGATATAGTACATCGCTATCCCCGGTTCCGACAACGTTGCTGCCGTTCGCCGAGTAGCTGAGTCCGACCGGCCCATTGCCCATGCTCTCGGGGTATTGCTGCGTGGTGTTCATCGGACAATTCCAGACGCCCAGTTTCCTGGGATCTTTGGTGGGGTTGACGTGGGTCGGCAACTCGGTGAGTTTCGGCGTCATCCAGTCGCCCAACAGGTCGAACCAGCATCTGTTCTTGGAGTCTTTGGCATAGGGCGTCCAGCCGTCGCAGTCGGCGGTGTAGGAGCCGAACGCCACCCCGAACTGCCGCAGGTTGCCGACACAGAGCATGCCCTTGGCGGCGTCCTTGGCCTTCCCCAGCGCCGGCAGCAGGATGGAGCTGAGGATGCCGATGATAGCGACGACCACCAGGAGCTCGATGAGCGTGAAATATCTCCTCATTTTTCAGATCTCCCCAATAGGTGTTATGGCGTCCGGGGCCGCGGCGCTGGAGCGCTCGACCAACCGAGGCTTGACATGCCAGAGCTCGTGCCGCAGGCGTCGACGCTCGTTGTTCATCATGCCCAGGAGCATCTCGACGGCGGTCTCACCGACTTCCCGGTACGGTTGCCGGACGGTCGTGAGGTTCTGGTCGCGGTAATGGAAGTCGTCGTCCGCGCCCACGACGGAGAGCTGTCCGGGGACGTCGACGCCGTCCTGCCTGAAGGCCTCGATCATCCCGACGGCGTAGGAGTCGTTCACCGCCATGACGCCACTGGCGCCGCTCTCCAGGACGCGCCGGGCCACCGCCCGGCCTTCGACCCGGCCCTCGTGGGGGAGGACGCCGAGCCGCGTCCCATGTCGGAGCAACATGTCCGCGGAGAATTCCAGCCCGGCGCCGCGCAGCGCCCGCTTGAACCCCTCGATCCGGCGGGACAGCCATTCGTTGTCGAACTCGGGAATGACGTAAAGCAATTTCCGGTGCCCCTGCCGCAGGAGACAGTCGGCCGCCAGGAAGCCGAAGCTGGTCTGGTCGATCCCGACCATGTCGACATCCGGCGCGTCGTCGCTGATCGACACCCCCACCACGGGGGGGCCGCCGGCCTGGAACGCGGCCATGTCCTCGGCGATCGACTTCGAGCCGCTGAAGGCCAAGTAGATGATCCCCTCCGGACGCGGTCCGGGTATCCTGGCGAGGGCGTTCGCCCCGACCACCGTCTCCGGCTGGAAGTTGGCTACGGTCACCCGGGCGTCCGGCAAGAGCTTCGCCAGGGCGTCCTCCGCCCCCGAAAGCACTTGGGTGTGCGGATTGCGGCTATAGTCAGGGTCGGAAGTGTCGAGAAAGGCGACGATGGCGATGGTGGTGGCGGTCGACCGGACTTGGGGCCTCGCCTCCGGAACCGCGCCCGCGACGGCCTGCGACACATAGGTGCCGCTGCCCTGTTTCCGCACCAAAACCCCCGCGCTGGCCAGCGAGGTCAACGCCTTGCTCACCGTCATGCGATTGACGGCGAACTCCTTGGCCAGCGCCATCTCCGGCGGAATAAGGTCGCCGGGCTTGTAGAAGCCAGACGCGATGAGTTCCTTGAAATGCTTCACCAGCAATTCTTGTTTCGTCGTGCCCTTCATCGCGCTTGAAACCATAGTCGACCTCGTTAAATGATGCTCAATGCCTCATTATATATTAACGACACGATTCTGTCAAGACACCAGTGTCAAATAAACGAGGCAAGCAACATAAAAAAACGAGGAGGGCGCACGCCAGCTAAATGATCATCATTTAAATCAACACCAGGCGATCCCGCGTCTGCCCGCGCCCCCTTGGTCAACATGCGGAATTCACGCCCAGGCTTTGCCCCGGGACAAACAAATATGGCACGATCCCCTCCGCATGGGAGTGGGGCGGCTCGTTGAAAAGCAGCTCGACGACCTTGGCGGCGAAACGCTCGTAGTCGTGGACGAAGTGAGTCGGGACCGGATTGAGGGCGGCGAAGAAGTCGTCTCCCTCGACACCAACCACCGCCAAGTCGCCGGGGATGCCGACGCCAAGCTCCCGGCAACGGGCGTACAGCCGGATCAAGTTCTGGACAGTGTAGCAAACGCAGGCGCCGTAGTCGCCGGACCGGAGCATGGCGTCCAGCCGCTCCAACTCACCGCTCCCCAAAATGTCGAAAACGCGTCCCCTCCCCGCCGCCGCGGTGGCAAGCCCGGAACGCAGACAACGTTCGCCGCGGTCGGCGCAGGACTCCGGCGCGGCGTTCTCCATGCCCAGGTATAGAATCCGCCGCGACGTGCTGTCCAGACAGAGCTCCATCGCCTCGCGGCCGACGCGCTCCTTGTCGGAGAAAACCGCCGGACAGTTCAGTTCCCAGACGGAGCCGACCACCACGACCTTCACCCCGTCGTCCTGGAGGCCGCGGATCGTCTCGGCCATGTCGGGGGTCGGGGCGAAGATGACCACGCCGTCCACCTGACGGTTCCGGTAGCGCTCCAGCTCCTCGCGGTTGGAGCGGATGGTGAGCATGGTCTGGTACCCGGCGTCGAGCAGCTTCTGGTTGAGCCGCTCCAGCAGGGCGTGGTTGAAGTAGTAACCGATGCTGTTGACCATGACCCCGACGGTGTGGTGCTTGCCGGTGCTGAGCGCCGCCGCCGCGCTGGACGCCTCCCAGCCGACCTCCGCCACGTAGTCAAGTATCCGCCGCTTGATCTCCTCCTTGACATAGCCCGAGTTGTTGATGGCCCGCGACACCGTCGCCTTCCCCACCCCGCAACGCAGCGCTATGTCCTTGATCGTCGACCTCATCGCCAAGCCCTTCACTGGAACCGGTTTCATGAGCTAAAATAGCGGGGGGCGGGAAAAAATCAACTCCCCTGGCTTCATTCAGCCCCGCTTCTCCGCCGCGCTCCAATTGAGCAGGAACTCGATGACGAAGACGGCGCTCCAACTGAACTGGGGGGAACCAAGCGGGGCGCCCGTCTCCGGGTGGTAGTTCTCGTGGATGTCGGCCGGCTCGCCGCGGACCCAGCCGAGCAAGGTCTCGCGCCCGGCGTCGGCGATCTCGTCGAAACCATAGTCCTTGAGCCCCTTCAAGGCGAAATAGGCCACGTTGAGCCAAGTCCGGCCCCGCCAATAGCCCTTGGGGTCGAACTGCGGGTGGTCGTAGGCGACGGTCGGCCAGCCCGGACGCATCCGCTTGGAGGCGCGGGCCATCGCCGCCGCGTGCTCCCGGCCCGCGGTCCCGACGAAAAGGGGCATGAAGGACGCCGGACTAAGCGCGTCCACAAAAGCGCCCTTCCCGAAATCGTAGTCCAAATAGGCCTCGGCCTCCTGGCTCCACAGTGTTTGCTCGATCCTCGCGGCGAGCTCCTCCCCGGCCTTGTCCCAACGCTTGGCGTCGTCGGGCAAGTGGAGCCGCCGCGCCATGTAGGCCAAAGCTTGGTAGAGCGTCACCATGAAACAGTTGAGGTCGACGGGCCAAAGCTCGTAGAGGCCGCCATCCCAGCGGACGGCGTTGTCCCAACCGGACTCGTACTTAGCCTCCTTGAGGCGGGTCTCCGGGTCGGCGTGGGCGCTGTCATAGTTGAAAAGGCCATGCTTGTCCCCTCCCCTGTTCTCGCGCCAATGGGCCTCGTTCAGGACAAAGCGAGGATAGGAGCGGCGGAGGAACTCGTCGTCCGGGGAGCGGCGGTCGACCACCATGGCGGCCCAGGGCATGACCGGCGGCTTGCCGAAGGTGTCCACCACTCGGCCGTCCTCGAACACCACGTCGGGGAGCAGGCCGGAAGGTAGTTGCAGGTCGAGGAACATGTCTATTTGCTCCTTCGCGAGCGCGGCGTCCCAATGCGAGACGCCGACGGCGTGGAAAGCGGTGTCCCAATTCCAAACGCCGCGGAACCCCACCCGCGACGGGGTGATGCCCCGCCAGGGGCTCCAGGGGAGCGTCTTGCCCTCGGGGACGGGCAGGATGTTGCCCAACAGCGTCCGGGCCGCCCGGTCGAGGAGCGAATACTCCCCCTGGGGCAGCTTGCCGTAATAGAGTGAAAGCCATTTGTCGCAAAGGTTCATGGGGACTCCAAACTTTAAGGTTCGCGCTCACAACGCCTATTGTTACCTGTAAACCATAAAGAAGTCAATAGCCTACATCGGTTTTTCGGTGGAAATCAAAAAAGGTACTCCTTGGCCTCCGCCGCGGGGCGCGAGGCCAGCAAGCGCTTCATCACCCCAGGAGCGAAACTCAGCTTGGCGATGGGCACCTCGTCCAGGACCGTCTCGGTAGGCAAGCCGAAGAGCCGCAGAAAGGGTTTGCGCGCTTCCCAAAGCCGCGGAGTGATCTCCACCGCCGTCTCCAAGCCCCGTCCGTCGTTCAACAGCGTGGCACGTTCCGGCAGGACGTCGATCGGCTGGAGGGTAACGCCGGTGGCGTTGAGCCCGTTGGGGAAATGGACGAAAAGGTCGTCGCCTTGGCGGGTGAGCATGACCTCCTCGTTGCTGCTCAAAACGGAGGCCGGGGCGGCGTTCAGGGCTTCCTGATGCCTAGTGTACCAGGCGCCGACGCGGCGCAGCGTCCTCGTCGCCGACTCCGGGATGGTTCCGTCGGGTTTCGGGCCGACGTTCAAGAGATAGTTGCCGCCCATGGCCATGATCCGGTCGATGGAACGCATCAACTGGAGCGGGGCGGCGTAGTCCTCGCGCTCCCGATAGCCCCAGCTCTGCACCCCGACCGAGTCGCAGGCCTCGGTGGGACGGGTGAACGCCCGGCACGCCGGGACGCCCCGCTCCGGGGTGTCGTAGTCCCCCTTGTCGTAGCCGCGGTCGTTGATGACGCACTGCGGTTGGAGCTCCCGGATCATGGCGTTCAGCGACGGGTCGTGATGCTGGGGCGGGATGTCCCAGAAAAAGCAGTGGACCGGCCCGTAGTTGGAACAGAGCTCCCGGATTTGCCGCCGGACGAACTCCACATATTTAAGGTTGTCGGGCTGGTCGCCGGGGTTCTGTCGCTTTAGTTGGTGGTGGGTGCCCTGGTTGATGGAATTGGGGTGATGCCAGTCGGGGCAGGAGTAATAGATCCCCAGCTTCACCCCCTGCCGGGCGCAGGCGTCGGCGAGCTGTTTGAGGACGTCCTGACCGTAGGGGGTGTTCATGATGTTGAAGCTGGTCTGCTTGGTGTCCCACAGGCAGAAGCCGTCATGATGTTTGGCGGTGATGACCAGATAACGCATCCCGGCCGCCTTGGCCAACGCGAGCCATTCGTCGGGGTTGAACTTGACGGGGTTGAAACGCTCCGCCAACTTGACGTAATCCGCCTTGGGGACGTCGAGCCGCCACTGGTGTTGTTCGTGCCAGCCAGCCACCGAGTAGATACCCCAATGGACAAACATCCCGAAACGGTCCTGGAAAAACCAGTCTCTGCCGTCGTTGAACCTCGTGATCATCCGCTTTGCCTCTAGTTTGTGGAAGGGGCGGTAGAGCCGCGCTCGACCAGCTCCGCTTCAAGTTTGGTGTCGCAATGGATTTGGGTGGGATCGCCCCCCCGCTCGATCAAGTCCAGCAGCTCGGTGGCGGCCAGGAGTCCGGCCTCCTCCAAGCGTTCGTTCACGGTGGTCAAGGGCGGGTCGGTCAAGGCGGAGAAGCCCAGGTTGCCGTAGCCGGCGACGGCGAGGTCCCGCGGCACGGCAAGCCCCAAAGACCGCGCCGTCCGCAAAGCCAGCAGCGCCAACGCGTCGCTGGCGCAACACACGGCGTCCGGCCGCGGCGTCATGGCGAGCAGGGCTCCAAAGGCCGACTCCGCCGCGTCGAGCGTGGGCCGGTGGACGACGAGGGACTCGTCGAACCGCAGCCCCGCGCGGCTCAAAGCCTGTTCGTAGCCGAAACGTCTAGCCTCGACGTAGCCGGCGCCCCGGGACATGCTCAGGTGGGCGACGCGGCGGCGTCCTTGGCGGAGCATCAGCTCCGTCGCTTCGCGGGCGCCCCGCTCGTCGTCGGACACGACCCGGACGCCCCAAGGCAAAGGGAAACTGCTGCCGACCACCGCGAGCGGCGTCTCGCGGGCGGCGGGCTCGGCGAAGACCATGTCCACCAACTCGTTGGGCGCCGAGCGCATGACCACCCCGGCCGGACGTTGCCCGAAGACACCGGCGACGAAGTCCTCCAAGCGTCCCTGGAAATGGCGCAGGAGATGCAGCTTGACGTGGAAACCGCGGGCGTTGGCCGCCTGCGACACCCCGTCCAAAACCTTGGCGTGGTATTCCTGGTCTATGCCTTTGGCGACGAAGGCCAACGTGTTGTTCTTGCCGGTGATCATCGCCCTGGCCAGCTCGTTGCGGCGGTAGCCCAAGCGTTTAGCGGCCTCCAGCACCGCCGCCTTGCTCGATTCGCCGATCCGGGCGTTGCCGTAACGCCCGCCCAACACCAACGAGACCGTCGTCCGGCTGACCCCGGCTTCCCGGGCGATGTCCTGCATGGTGACCATTCCGCCAAATCCCTCGTGATAACTCGATTCATCATAACATGACGAACGCACTTTGTCAAGGGGGCGAAGGCGGAAACAAGGTATCAGGCGTGCTTGACGAGGCGGAGGATATTCTTGCCGTCGCGCCGCTCGTGGCAGACCTGATCCATCATCTTTTTCACCAGATAGATGCCCAGGCCGCCGATAGGACGATCCTCGGCGTTGGCGTGGACGTCCGGGTCGGCTTTGCCCAGGACGTCGAAATAGATACCGGCGTCGTTGATCTCCACGCGGATGGCGTTGTCGACCAAACCGTGCTCGCAGTTCAGCTCGATCTCGCCAGGGCCGTCGGGGTAGGCGTGGTTGATGATGTTGACGAGAATCTCCTCCAGGGCGATCTCCACCTCCTGCGCCTTGTCCCTAGGGAAACCGCAGTCCCTGGCGAAGTCCCGGAACGCAGCCAGGAACTTTCCCAAGTTGTTGATGTCCGCCGGCAGCTTGATGTCCATGCCAAGTTCCTCCGCTCTAGGTTGCGACAACACTAATTCTAAGCTGTCCTGGCAGCTAATGCAAGGGGCGGGGCGGGAAAAGGCTCACAGCAACGCGAGAAGCTTGTCCTCGGAGAAGACGAACGGCAACGACGGAGGGGCGTCGGAGAGCGCGCTGGCGTCGAAGGGGGGGCTGGTGCTCCCCGGGCTGAACAACGCGGTGGCAGCGCCCTTGTCCTTGAACAGGGCGTTGACGGACATGACCGTCCCGGCGCAAGTCTTGTCGGGATCGATGATGGCGATGGCGGGTACGGCGCACTCCAAGGCATCGGGGTCGTTCAGGGGCAGATGACGCACCTGGTGACCGAAGAAAGAGAGCAGCGAGCAGAGCCAGGCGACCCGCTCGGGGTCGGAGCCCAGCACGACGATATCCAGGCCACGACGGGCTGGCGGACGCGCTCCGGACGGCTCCCTGCCGAGCCGCAAGAACTCCTCGGTGAACTTGTCCCGGCGGGCGATTTCCCTCATGATCAGGGCGAAGGTGGAGGGCATGACGCCCAAGGCCTTGACCAAACCGTTGAGCTCAAGGTCGTCCACCAGCTCGCAGAGGTTACGACCTTGCGCCAGGGCCAGGGCCTCGCCAAGCTTGACCGCCCGCAGCAGCTTGTCGTCGGGGGCGGCCGGACGGTGATGGTTGCGGACGGCGAGGCAGAGCCGCTCCGGCAGGCACCAATGACAGAGGATAAGGTAACTGGCCTCGCTGTGGCTGATGCCGATGAGCTCCTCTTCGCGGGTCTCGATGGGCTGTTCTCCGTCCCCCGCCAAGGCTTGGCGGTATTTCGCGGGACAGGTGGAGCCCATGACAAGCTGTCCAATGTCGTGGAGCAACCCCACGATGAAAGCCTCCTCCGGGACTTTGCAACCGCTGTGCTCGGCGACGACCTGGGCGGCGACGGCGGTGGCGACGGAGTGGTCCCAGCAGCGGCTGTCCGAAAGCGATCCGCCCATGCCCCGGAAGGAGTCGAGGCAGGCGAAGCTGAAGGCCAGGTTCTGGATCGAACGGGTGCCGAGGATAAGCACGGCCTGGCTGACGGTGGAAACCCGCTGGGGAAGTCCGTAGAAGGAGGAGTTGACCAGTTCCAGCACCTTGCCGGCCAAGGCCGGGTCGCCCGAGAGCACGGTGGTGATGTCGGAGGCGGAGGCGTCCGCGGTGTTGATCACCTCCAAAAGCCTGCTGAGCACGGCGTTGAAGGGTTTGAGCCGCTTGAGATGATCCATCAACTGTTCCAGGGGCAAGTCGGCCATTTCAATGTCCTATGCTGATAGTGGGGTTGAGGTGGAGCAAGGCGACACAGCCGCGCAGACGGCGCTTGTCCATGAGTATCTTGGTCTGGAGCCGCAACACCCGCCCATCCCAGACGATGCCGCCCACGTCGACGTCCATGAGGGCGTCGAGCGAGCCGTTGATGGCGGCGGCGGCCGCGGCCGGGAAGATGGCGGCGACGTCGTTGCCCGGGATGGCGTTGGACAGCGAGGGCAACGACTCGCGGGCCTGGCGGTTGCAGAGGATCAGCCGCCGCCGGTCGTCCATCCCCACCACGGGAATGGGCAGGTCGTCGAGGAGGTCCTGGGACATGCGCAGGTAGAACGTGCGTTCCAGCACCACCTGCTCGAGCTCGCCGTTCATGCGCCGCAGCTGTTCGTTCTGCTCCTGGACGCGGCGGGTCAGCTCCAGGTTGGCCATGCTCATGTCGTAATGGTCCAGACACTGCCGGATGGTGCTTTTGAGCTCCTCGTCGTTCCACGGCTTGGTGACGAAGCGGTAGACCTCGCCCTTGTTGATGGAGTCGACGATAATGTTCACGTCCACGTGCCCGGAGAGGATCACCCGGACGGACATCGGGTTGATCTCCTTGACCTTCTGCAGCAGTTCGATGCCCGTCATGCGCGGCATGCGGTGGTCGGAGACCACCAGTTGGGCCTCGCAACCGCCGAGCAGCTCCAACGCCTCGTCGGCGCTGTTGGCGGTGAGCAGCTCGTAATCCTCCATGAACAACAAACGTTTGATGGAGTTGAGGATATTGACCTCGTCGTCCACGCACAACACCGTCTTCACGCCCATCCGAACGCCTCCCCCCGGCTTGACTTGCTTCTTATGCCCCGGTCGCCCCGGGTCATTCTCTTGATAGCACCGGGTTCCGGCAAAGACCAACCCCCACAACGAAAAAAACACGCCTTGCCAAGCGAGGCAAGGCGTGGTAATGTTAGAGACAGTGGGCGTTTCGGTCGCCTTGGTCATAACCCTTAACCGACACAGGTCCGACATGAGAAAGCTGATCTTGGCCGCGCTGGCGGGCGCCTCCCTGGCCGCCCTGGCCGACGACCGTCCGGAACCCACCTACACCTGGCTGCCCCCCGACAAGCCCGCGAGCTGGTACGAGGGCGACAATTGGTATAACAACAGCGGCGCGGGCTTTTTCGACAACGGCCCGTCCGCCGAGGAGTGGTACACCACCGACCAAGCCGAAAGCGCCCCTCCCGCGCTCAGCTCGGCCACGTTGTACATCCCTCAAGGCCCCGTCGGCGGCGGCAAGACCTATTTCCAGGACGCCAAGACGGCCGAGGCCAACGGCGACACCGCGTTGGCCGCCGCCTACCGCCAATGCGGCGTCACCCACCAGCGCCTCAGCCAAGCCTACTCCACCGTCAACTACCGTCAGCTCAGCAAAAGCCAGGCGGACTACACCGTGGCCTACGCCAACCTGATGAACATCGCCATGGGCGACTCCCAGAACTTCGAGCTCCCGGCGCCGGACGACAACGCCCCCGCCACCAACCCCCCCGCCCTCGCCACCGCCGAGATCAAAGCGGGCGCCTACCTCTTCCGCGCCGAGACCGCCAAACGCTCCGGCCAAGTCGAGTTCTCCAAGGCTGGCGGCTCCACCGTCTACTGGATGCCCGGCGGCGAACTCTCCTGGCCGGAGACCCGCGTCCGTCCCGGAGCCTATGGCGTCTACCTCTACCGGCGGGTCTCGACGTCGGAGCTGGGCGGACAGTTCGAACTTGACGTCAGTGGCCAGAAATTCCACGGAGTCACCGCTGGCGGCTCCGGCTGGGAGACCGTCGAGGTGGCCAAGGCGACCATCAAGGGCGACCGCGCCACCATCAAGCTCCGCAACCTCTCCAGCGCCGGCAACCTGATGTGGCTCAAGGGGCTAGTCATGAAGCCCCTCAAGTAAGATGGACGGCGGCTTGGAGCGCGAGTTCAGCTGGTCCTGTTCCAGGCATCGGCTCTTCGTCCGTTGCGAACGGGCCTATTACCACAAACACTACGGCTCCTGGGAAGGCTGGTTGCCCCACGCCGACCCCATAAGCCGCCGCAGCTACGTCCTCAAACACCTCCAAGACCGCGGCGGATGGGCCGCCGAGGCTTTCGCCGCCACCGTCAAGTCCCAACTGCGCCGCGCCGCCACCCTCGGCTCGGCCCCCTCCCCCGCCGACTTCGCCTGGGACGCCTACCAGCGCGTCACCCGCCAAGCCGCCGAAACCCTCCACGGCGACTGGCGCGCCGACCCGAAACGCTTCTGCCTCCAGGAGTCTTACTATGGCTACGGCGACAAGCCCGCCGACGTCGCCGCCGGCGTCATGGCGCTCGTCCAGGAGAGTCTTGAGACCTTCTGCGCCAGCCCCCTGGCCGCCGACCTCCTCGCCGTGCCCTTCTTCGCCGTCGACGACTCCCCCGGGCCGAAATACTTCCTCCTGGACGGGCTCAAGGTCTGGATCGCCCCGCAGCTCTCCTGGACCGTCAAGGGCCAGGAGCACCTGCTGCGCTTCCACCTCCACGCCCCCGGAGCCGACAACTGGCCGCTGCCCATGGGCGTGAACGCCCTGGGGGCGGAACTCGCCAAGCGCAAACATCCCGACGACGTCGTCTGCCATAGCGTCTTCATCGCACCCGGAGGCGTCCAGGACCTCCCCGACCGGCTGGAGGCGGAGGCGACGGCCGAGCTGATCCGGGAGAGCTCCCGGACCATGCGCTCGCGGCTGACGGCCGACGGCAAGCCCCATCCCGAGAACTTCCCCGCCGCCCCGGACGCCTCCGCTTGTCCCGCCTGCCAGTACCGCGAGCTCTGCCAACGCTGAACCGGACGCATGGACGGCTTTCGAGGTTTTCGCGAATTGGCGGTTGCCAATTCGCCAAGACGGTCTATATTTGCGCCATTGCGTTAAAACCTAAGCGGAAAGGGTGAATTATGACCACAGCGTTCGTCTTGATCAACGTGGATCGTCCTAAGATCAAACAATCCATCAAAGAAATCCGGGAAATCACCGGCGTCTCCGAAGTCTATACGGTGGCCGGGGAGTACGACTTGGTGGCGGTGCTCAGGGTGAAGGACAACACCGAGCTGTCGCGCATCCTCGCCGACGAGATGCCCCACATGAAGGGCATCACCCACACCAAGACCCTGATCGCCCTCGAGGCGTTCTCCGATGTGAATCTGGACAAGGTCTTCAAGCTCTGACCCTCGGTCGAGAACAAGCGTTTTTGACGCCGCCACGTCACTGGCGGCGTTTTTTTTTACCTATCGCTTTTGAATTCCGCGGCATGGCGTAACATATTTCTATCATGCCACGTCGGCGACGCCGACGTCATGTTGGAACGTAAACAAAAAGCATGAAGCGCCCAGGCGCATCGGGAAAGTGGAAAATGAGACTCAAGTTGTTAGCGTCCTTGGCCGTAGCGGCCTTCGCCCTCGGCGGCGAAGCGCCCGCCCAGTCCCCCGCCGCCGCCTCGCCGTCCCTCAAAACCGCGCCTGACAGCTCCGTCAAGACTGACAGCTCCGTCAAAACCGGCCCCGCCGCCACGCCGGCCAGCGGCACGTCCGCCGACTCCGTGGCCAAGAACGCCCCTCCCCCCCCGGCCCCTGGCGAGACCATCGAGCAGCTCCTCGAGAAAAAGAAGCTCGACAGCTCCAAGCTCTTCCGCTCCGGCAGAGTGCTGCTCGCCGAGGTGAGCACCAAACACCTCGCCATCACCCACCACAAATTCGATCCCAACTTCAAAGACGCCATGTCCCAGGCGCTCCTGGTCGTCAAGCTCGACAAGGGGCGTGCCCTAAGCGTCTACGACTATCTCATCAAGCCGGACAAGGGTTTCGGGGAATTCCCCTGCGTCGCGATCAGGGAAGACAACGGGCCCTTCGACACCCTGAACACCAGATCCTTCGCACAAACCAGCCCCGACAAATTCTATTCCATGCTTTTTCTCGTCCCGCCCCTAAAACCCGACGAGCTCGCGCCGGAATACCTGCTGCGCTTCAACATCGCCGGAGAGACAAAAGTCCCTGACACCTTGCTGAAATTCAAGAACATCGGCAACGCCGACTTCACCCCCGTCGCCTTGGTCAAGGACGAGGGCATCAAGCATATGCCTCCGCCCCCGCCGCCCGCCCCGCCCGCCCCGGTGGCCCCGCCCGCCGCAAAACCCGCAGCGCCCACTCCCGCCCCGGCGGCGAAACCGGCCCCAGGCGCCCCGGCGGCGAAACCAGGCCCAGCCGCCCCGGCAGCGAAACCAGCCGCCCCGGCAGCGAAACCGGCCGCCCCGGCAGCGAAACCGGCCGCCCCGGCAGCGAAACCAGCCGCCCCGGCAGCGAAACCAGCCGCCCCGGCAGCGACGCCAGCGGCAAAACCAACTGCGAAAAAGTGACAGGGCGGAGAACAATACTAAATGTTGTATTATCTTAGTGATTTGCGTAATTTCTTCGGCCCGTTGCGGTTGTTCGACTACGTCACTTTCCGCGCTGGCGGGGCCGCCTTCACGGCGATGATGTTCGCCTTCATCTTCGGGCCGCTAACCGTCCAGCTGCTGAAAAGGCTTAACGCCACCGCCCCGTCGCGCCATGACGGCCTAATCCCGGCGGAGTTCATCGACCGGGCCAAAGACAAGACCCCCAGCATGGGCGGCTTGCTGATCGTCGCCGCCATCGCTTTGGCCACGCTTCTCTGGGCCGTCCCCACCAACCCCTTGGTGCCGGCGTTCCTGGGGACGTTGCTCTGCCTCTGCGGCCTGGGCTTCCTGGACGACTACGCCAAGGTGGCCCGACGCTGCCGCGACGGCGTCTCCGGCCGTTTGAAGCTCGTCTTCCAGTTCGCCATCGCCATGTGCGCCGTGTTCTTCCTGATGTCCGCCCACCAGACCGGAGACTTCATGTTCTCCTTCATGGTGCCCTTGATGACCGAACCGCTGTTCAGCGGCCTGAGCGGGGCGATGGTGTCCTTCGTGGTCGGGGTCTTCGTGGTGGTCGGCTCCTCGAACGCCGTCAACCTAACCGACGGCAAGGACGGCCTGGCGGCTGGCTCGATCATCTTCAGCGCCATGGCCTTCGCGGTCTTCGCCTACGTCTGCGGACACCTCGTGTTCTCGGAATACCTGAAAGTGCCCTTCATCCCCGGCTCCAGCGAGGTGGTGGTCTTCGCCGCCGCCATCATCGGGGCGTCCACTGGCTTTCTTTGGTACAACTGCCATCCGGCCTCGATGTTCATGGGCGACACCGGCAGCCTGGCCCTGGGCGGCTCCATCGGCCTGATCGCCGTGCTGGTGCGCCAGGAGCTCACTCTCGCCCTGGTCGGCGGGGTCTTCGTGATGGAGGCGCTGTCGGTGATCATCCAGGTGACCAGCTTCAAGCTGACCGGCAAGCGAGTTTTCCTCTGCGCCCCGATCCACCACCATTTCGAGCGCAAAGGCTGGACCGAGACCCAGATCGTCACCCGTTTCTGGATATTGGCGGGAATCTTCGCCGTGATCGGCGTTTCCACCCTCAAGCTGCGCTGACGTAAACACCGTCTCAACGCAACGCGTCTTCCCCTTGACGACCACCACGTTTATCCGCTGAAAAACGAGGGATGCGACACTGCATGCTTGACATGTCCACGCCTGGGGCGTAAATTTCCCCACCATTACGGATAGGTCAGGAATGAATTACGATTTGCCGAGATTGCAGAAAGGCGCGTCGCCGATAACCGAGCACACCGCGTTGCTGCTGCTGTTCATTTCGGCGGCGGGGGCGGGGGCGTTGTTCTTGCTGGCGACGAAGCTGGGTTCGGCGGGAGTGCTGGGCATGGCGTTCCTCTGCTGCGCCACGGCCTACACTTGCCTGCTAGCCTTCTTCCATGGCCGCGTCCAACGCCTGGCGTTCGAGGAGCTGATCCTCAACCGCGAGGCCTCCGGCCCGGCTGGCAACCTCTTCTCCGACGACGGCGCCGCCGGCGACCGCTGCCACGTCTGGGCGCAGTGCGAGAAGTGGTTCATCCCCCTGGCCTCCGTCGTGTTGTTGCTGGGCGAGCTGGCCGCCGCGGGTTATCTGGTCATGCGGCTCCAAGGGACGTTGGCCTCGCCGGTCGAGAACGGCGCGTTCAAGCTTTGGCAGGCGTTGGCGCTCGGCGTCATGGCCTTCGCGTTCTTCCTGCTCGGACGCTACGCCGCCGGACTGGGATACAGCGGGGAGCGGCGGCAACTACGCGCCCCGGCCTCCCTCTTCGTCTTCCTCTCCTTCCATCTCGGCGTGGCGGTGGCGGCGTTCCTGGCGGCCCAGGTGGTGGTCTCCAGCGAGGGCAGCGCCTTCCGCAACCCCGAACCGTTCCTGACCGGTTTCGCCGCCATCGTCTTCGGGCTCTTCGCCTTGCAACGATTGGCGCTGATGATTCTCGCCTTCTACCGCCCGAAGTCCGCCGACCCCACCCAGGAGATGCCCCTCTACGAGAACCGCCTGACCGGGCTCCTCGCCCAACCCGAGGGCATCTGGGCGGGCGTGGCGGAGATCGTCGACTACCAATTCGGGCTGCGGGTGTCGCGCTCGAAGTTCCAGACTTTCTTCGTGAACGCCTTCCTGCCTTTCCTCGTCTTCCAACTGCTAACTTTGGCGCTGATCTCCTGCGTGGTGGTCGTCCCCGCCGGGCAGCGCGGCTTCGTCGAGCGCTGGGGCCGGGTAGCCGGCGCGCCGCTGGAACCAGGACTGCACTTCAAGTTCCCTTGGCCCGCCGAGAAAGTCCACTACAGCCAGGCGGATCAGATCGTCAGTTTCAAGATCGGCTCCTTCGTGGGCCTAAAGATGGAAGGCCCCGCCGCCACCGCCCGTTTCTGGGAGCAAATGCCGGAGGACGCCCCGCTCTTCCTCACCGCCAACCAGGCCGGCGACGGCTCCGGCAAGGCCGCCTCCATCGTCAACCTGCTCGCCGTGGAGGTCGAGGTCCAGTATGTCGTCGACCGCCCCGAGGCCTACTACTACCGCCACGCCACCCCCCTGGAGTCCTTGAAGGAGCTGGCGACCAACGAGCTGCTCTCCTACCTGGCCTGCCATGACGGGCTGGCCCTGATCCGCGGCGAGGGCGGCTTCAACCTGGCGATGCGCGACCGGCTCGACACCTTGTCCAAACGGCTCGACCTGGGTATACGCGTCAACTCCGTGGCGTTGCTGCGCGCCCAGCCCCCCACCCGCAACGGCACGGTCGCGGCGTTCCACCTGAGCATGGTCAACGAGCAGAAGAGCATGACCATGGTCTGCGACGCCGAGAGCTTCAGCAGCAAACTCGTGCCGGAAGCCACTAGCGCCGCCTGCGCGCTAGTCAACGCCGCCAAAAGCTACAACGTCGCCAAGGTGCTTTCGGCCAAGGCCGACGCCGACGTCTTCGCCCGCAAGTACCAGCTCTACGCCAGCTATCCGGGGCTCTACCCCACCTTGGCGTATCTGGAGCGTTTCCAGACGGCGGCGCAGGCCCCGCGCAAGACCGTCCTGGCCACCGACATCGTCGACCAGGTTTTCAGCCTCGACTTGAAGAACGAGGTCAACCCGGAGATGCTGGACATGATGAACGCCGAACCCACGGAGAAATAACCCATGCCGGACAACGAGAGCTCAAGCCTGAGGAAGATACTGTTGCTGGTGGCGCTGCTGCTGGCGTTTTTCGTCGCCTTGACCTGCTTCTACCAGACCCGCGCCACCGAGGCGGTGGTGCTGACCACCTTCGAGCGCCCGGTGGCCGTCGTCACCGAGCCGGGCTTGCGCATGAAATGGCCCTGGCCCATCCAGAAGGACTACCGCTTCGACATGCGCTCACGCCTCTACCAGTCCCAGACGGACGACTACCTGGTCAAGGACGGCTACAACGTCAAAGTCCGAGCCTTCGCCTGCTGGTCCATCGCCGACGTCGGGCTCTACAAGAACAAGGTCGGGGTCAGGACCGCCGACGGCGAGGACAAAATCGCCACGCTGGTCGGCAAATATCTGAACACCACCTTGAGCGAGAAGCGCATGTCCGACTTGGTCGGCGCCGGCTCCGGCGGCCTGGCCGCCGTCGAGGAGTGTATCCTGGCGCCGCTGAGCAAGGACGCCAAGGACAGCTATGGCATCGAGGTCTCCGCCTTCGGGTTCGACCGCTTGGAGCTGCCCGAGGAGGCCACCGAGGCCGTCTTCGAGCGCATGAAAGCCGAGCGCCAGACCATGGTCGCCAAGATCACCAGCGAGGGCAAGGCAAAAGCCATGCGCATCCGCGAGGAGGCCACCAGCGAGCAGAAGCGTATCATCGCCGAGGCCGAGGCCGAGGCCGTCAGAATCCGCGGCGAGGCCGACACCAAAGCCTTCGAGTACCTTGAAGTCTACAAGAAACGCCCCAACTTCGCCCTCTTCCTCAAGAAGCTCCAAGCCCTGGAAAACTCCATGAAAACCAAAACCACCCTAATCCTGGACCGGGACGTCCCGCCCTTCGACATGCTGTCGCCAAACGTCCTCAAGCGCCTGGAAACCAACGAGAACAAGGACTGAGCCCGGCATGGACAACGACGACGACAGCCCATTGCGGATAGAGGACGAACGCCAGGAGGGACTGGCGGCGCTGTCACGTTCGTTGCGCGTGAGCTTCGTCTGGCTCTACGCCTTGATCCTGGTCATGTTAGGAGTGGTGCTGGCGCAGTCGTTCTTCGTGGTCAAACAACACGAGGTGGGGCTGATCTTCCGTTTCGGCGAGCTCCGGGCCGTGGTCGGCAATGGCTGGCACCTCAAATGGCCATACCCCATCGAGGAGTCCAGGGCGTTGGAAGTGAGCCGCTCCAAGCAACTCACCAGCGACTCCTTCATGTTCCAGCCCGGCAAACCCGGATCGCCCTCCCTCAAGCCCGGCGTCGACGGCTTCCTGCTCACCAGCGACCTCAACATCGTCCATGTCAAATGCTCCCTCACCTACTACCTCGACGCCTCCGACCAGCGCGACCACATGGCCAGCTATCTCCGCAGCGAGGGGGCGCTGGAACCCATGCTGCTGGCGTTCCTCGACAACTCCGTGCTCAAGGCGGCCGCCGCGATGACCGCGGACGACATCCTGTTGCGCAACGTCAAGCTCTTCCGCTCCCGGATCGCCGACAACCTCAAGGCCGAGCTGAAAAAACACCCCCTCGGCATCCTGTTCGACGAACGCAAGGACATCGCCGTCAAGGCCGATCCGCCCCGCCAGACCAAGGAAGCCTTCGACGCCCTCAGCAACGCCAACCAACAACAAGACAAGCTCCTCAGCGAAGCCGACAGCTTCCGGATCAGGACCGTTAGCGAGGCCGAGACCTTCGGCGAGGGCGTCAAGGCCACCGCCAACAGCTACCGCATCCGCCAGGTGGCCACCGCCCAGGCCGACGCCACCACCTTCAAAAGCCTCCTCGCCCAGTATGACAAATACCCCGATCTCATCGCCCGGACCATTTACGAGGAGACGCTCTTCCGCATCCTCGCCAACGTCGACGAGAAGTTCACCATGCCTCCCTCCGGCAGTTCCCGGCAGCTCCGCTTGCTTCTGAACCGCAACCTCGACAAGCCCCCCAAAACCGCGGGAGACAAGCCATGAGCCGCCTCGTCGACAAAGCCGCCGCCGTCTGCGGCAACAACGCCGTCTGGGCGATGCTCGGCGGGGCGTTGCTGCTGAACTCTTTCATCGCCAAGTTCCTGTTCCCCGACGGCGGCGTCAACTCCGCCCTCTGCGGCTCCGCCGCGTTGTTCTTCCTCATCCCCCCCCTGCTCAAGATCGTCCATGACGACTTCAAACACAACCGCGTCCACATGAACGAGCTCGTGCTGGTGGCCGTGGTCGCCGGGATCAGCCGCGGCGACATGCTCACCGCCGGACTCATCGCGTTCTTCCTGCTCATCGGTTTGATCATCGAGACCCGCAGCGCCAGCGGCGCCCGCGAGTCCTTGGAAAAGCTCGCCAAGATGACCTCGACCAAAGCCAGGCGAGTCAACGCGGACGGCTCCGAGCAGACTGTCGAGCCCGCCGCCCTCGCCCCTGGCGACATCCTCCGCGCCCGCCCCGGCGAGATCGTCCCCGCCGACGGCGACATCATCGCCGGCGACAGCTCCTTCAACGAGGCCAGCGTCACCGGCGAGTCCCTCCCCGCCGACAAGGGCCCCGGCGACAAGGTCTTCGCGGGCGCCATCAACCTGACTGGGGCCGTGGACTTCAAAGTCACAAAACTCGGGGCCGAGACCACCTTGGGCAAGGTCAAGGAGCTGATCCTGGCGGCGGAACGCAGCCGTCCCCGTTTCGTCCGCATGATCGACGAGTACGCGAAATACTACACCCCGCTGACCTTGATGCTGGCCTTCTTCGTCTGGGCGGTGTCCGACCACGACATGGCCCGGGTGGTGGCGGTGCTGGTGGCCGCCTGCCCGGTGGCCCTGGTGCTCAGCACCCCCTCCGCCGCGGTGGCGGCGCTCTCCGCCGGCGCGCGGCTAGGAGTCTTGATCAAGAAGATCAGCGACATCGAGGCGTTCTCCTCCATCACCACCTTCGTCTTCGACAAGACCGGCACCTTGACCTCCGGGGTCTTGGAGGTGGCCGAGCTCGCCCCCGCCGACGGCGTCGAGAGCGCGGAGCTCTTGGCGGCGGCGGCGGCGGCCGAACAACACAGCAACCATCCGGTGGCGGCGGCCGTCCGCCGCCTCCGGGAGCGGACGCGAGTACCGCTGGCCACCGCCACCAACGTCCACGAGGAACCCGGCAAGGGCATCCGCGCCGAGACCGACGACGGCGTCATCCTGGTGGGCAACCTGCGTTGGACGAAAGAGAACGGCGTGGACGAGACCGCCTTCCCCAACTGCCATGACGAAGCGAACACCGGCATGAGCATGTTGTTCGTGGTGAAGAACGGCAAGGCCTTGGGCTGGATCGCCCTGGAGGACATGCCGCGCCCCGGGGCGCGGGAAGCGTTGGTGGAGCTGCGCGAGAGCGGCATACGACATCTGTCGATGGTGACCGGCGACCGGAACGGCGTGGCGGTCAAAGTGGCCCGCGAACTTGGGATCGAAGATTTCCAGGGCGAGTGCTCCCCGTCGGACAAGATCGAACGGGTGAAAGAGCTCAAGGCCCTGGGACACCGCACGGTGTTCGTGGGCGACGGGGTGAACGACGCCCCGGCCCTGGCGGCCAGCGACATCGGCGTGGCGATGGGGGCGGCTGGCAGCGATCTGGCGGTGGAGACGGCCACCATCGCCTTGATGAACAACGAATTGAACCGCCTCCCCTTCCTGTCGCGTCTGGCGCGGAGCTACAAGAACGTAATGTTCCAGAACTTCCTGATCGGCGCCTTGTTCATCGTCGGCGGGGTGGTGGCGGGGGCGTCAGGCAATCTCAAGCCCGTCCTGGCGGCCTTCCTGCAAGTGGCGAGCGCCATTTTCGTGGTGATGAACAGCGCCCGCCTGATCCGCTCGGGCGAAACGCTTTCGCAGACGGAATAAATCTCTCCGCCAGCTTGCGGACGTCCCCATGGCTCAGACGGCGCGGCGGTTGAGCTGCTCCGTGTCGTGGATGCCGACCGACTCGCAGATCCGCCGGACCTGCGAAGCCTTGTTCAACGTGTAGAAATGGATGCCCCGGACACCTTTGTCCAGCAAGTCCCGCACCTGCTCCGCCGCCCAATGGATGCCCGCCTTCTCAACATAATCGTCGTCGCCCGCCCTGGCGATGACTCGCAGGAGGGGGGCGGGGAAACGGGAGCCGGACGCCAAATCCGCCATCCGCTCCAAATTCCGCTGGGAAGCGATCGGCATAATACCCGCCACGATCGGCACGTTTATCCCCGCCAGGACGCAACGCTCGCGGAAATCATAGAAATCACGGTTGTCGAAAAACAGCTGGGAACAAATGTAGTCGGCCCCGGCGTCGATCTTGGCCTTGAGGTGCTCGATCTCCTTGAGCCGGTTGGGGGTCTCTGGATGCCCTTCGGGGAACCCCGCCACCCCCACGCCCATGTCCGGGAAATGTAATTTTATGAACGCCACCAGGTCGGCGGCGTGGGGGAAATCGCCTTTGAGCTCCGCGGCCAGCCGGTCCTTGGGGGGGTCGCCCCGCAGCGCCATGATGTCGCGGACGCCCAGGCCATGGTAGTTCTTGAGGATCTCGTAAGTCTCCTCGCGTGAGGCGTCGACGCAGGTCAAGTGCGGAACGACGGGAAGGGCCAGCTCCCTCCGTATCCGCGCCACCAAGTCGTGAGTGAGCGAACGGGTCGTCCCGCCCGCCCCGTAGGTGACGCTGACATAGGAGGGCTTGAGGTCCTTCAACTCGTCGATGGCCTTGTACAAATTAGCCCCGGCCAGCTCGGTCTTGGGCGGGAAAAACTCGAAGCTCAGGGTGACGCCCTGGCTCTTGAAAATTTCATTGATGTTCATTCGGTCAGAAACTCCGTGAGGTTTTCCGCGCCCATCGCGCCCTTGTCAGCCGCGGATGATGGCCAGGAGCTCGTCGCGCTTGGCCTCCATCTCCGCCTTGCACTTCGACTCCAAATTGAGGCGCATCAGCGGCTCGGTGTTGGAGGTGCGCACGTTGAACCACCAGGTGGGGTACTCCACCGAGAGGCCGTCGAGCTCGAAAACATGGCCGTCGGCGTATTTGCTCTTGATCTTCGCCAAGACCGCCTGGGGGTCCTTGACGGTGGAGTTGATCTCGCCGCTGGGACAGTATTTCTTGAGGGGGGCGACCAGGTCGCTGACCTTCTTGCCACTCTTGCAGATGAGGTTGCCGAGCATCAACATCGCCAAGCCCTGGGACTCGGCGGTGTAGTTCTGCTTGAAGTAGTAGTGGCCGGAAAGCTCGCCGGCGAAGACGGCGTCGTGCTCGCGCATCTGGGCCTTGATGAAGGCGTGGCCGACGCGGGACATGATGGCGGTGCCGCCGTTGGCCTCGATGCACTCCTTGACCGCCCAACTGCTGCGCAGGTCATAAAGGATGGTGGCCGGGCCGTTGGAGAGGATGTCCTGGGCGATCAACGCGGTGAAGATGTCCATGGGGATGATCTCGCCCTGGTTGTCGATGAAACCGCAGCGGTCGGAGTCGCCGTCGAAACCGGCGCCGAAGTCGGCTCCGGTCTCGCGGACTTTGGCGCGGAGGGCGTCGAGGGTGTCGGTCTTGAGGGGATTGGCCTCGTGGTTGGGGAAGGTGCCGTCGAGCTGCTCGTAGAGGGGGATGACGTCGAAGAGGTCGCGGATGCCGGCGATCTCGTAGGAGCCCATGGCGTTGGCGAAGTCGCAGACGACCTTGAGCTTGCGGTTGAGCTTGGAGAAGGTGCGCAGATGGGCGCCATACTCGGGGGCGATATCATAGGTGGTGATGGAGCCGGGGCGCGCCGGGGCGGGGCCGAAGGAACCCTTCTCCACGATGTCCTGGATGTCCTGGATGCCGGTGGCGCCGCTGATGGGGATGGCCTGCTGGCGGCAAAGTTTGAAGCCGTTCCACTCGGCGGGGTTGTGGGAGGCGGTGATGATGACGCTGCCGTCGGCGCCGAGCTTGCCGTTGGCGTAATAGGACATGGGGGTGGAGCAGAGACCGAGGTCGACCACGTCGGCGCCCTGGGCGGTGATGCCCTTGGCCAACGCGGCGAAGATGGGGACGGAATGGGGGCGCATGTCGCGGCCGACCACGATTTTCTTGGCCTTCAGGAAGGTCACCAAGGCGCGGCCGATCTTCTCGGCCAGGGCCTCGTTGAGCTGCCCTGGGTAGACTCCCCGGATGTCGTAGGCTTTGAAGACACCAGACATTAGCGTTCCTCCGTGTTGTGGTTTTGCGGCGATTGCCTCCATAACAATAGCGCCTGACGGGAGGTTTGCCAAGCGGTTTTGCCGACGGCGCGTCCCCGCGCCTCCGGTTTCTTTGTCAAGCCTTCCATCCGCCGATTTTCCAGGGTTTTTTTGGGGAAAAATCGTGAAAGCGTCTTGCCATCGCCCCAGGTCGATTGTAGCGTAACGCTTACAACACATCACTTTACGTTTTTTTGAATAAGGGAGGAAACGATGACGAAGAGAGATTTGGTAGTGAGGATCGCCGAGGAGATAGGCTTGACCCAGAACGACGTGGCGGCGGTCGTGCAGCGCACATTGGACTATGTCGCCGACGAGCTGGCCGAAGGCAAGACCATCGAGCTGCGCAACTTCGGCGTGTTCGAGGTGAAGGTCCGCAAGAGCCGCAAGGGCCGCAACCCCAACAAGCCCAAGGACGAGGTCGTCATCCCCGAGCGTCCCGTGGTCAAGTTCCGCCCCGGCAAGGAACTAAAGAGCCGCGTCGAGAAGATCAAAGTCAAAGACTTGCAGTAAAACACGGCGCCGTCCGGCCCCAAGGAACGTCGCGCCCGCCGGCCAGCAGCCAGCGGGCTTTTTTTTGGGGAGGGCGTCCACCACCAACGCGGAGGGCTCACACCATGCGCGAGGCGACAATCGCCAGGAAGACCAACGAGACCGACATCAGCTTGAGTCTCAAGCTCGACGGGCGCGGGCTGTCCACGGTCGACAGCGGGGCGCCGTTCCTCGACCACATGCTCACGCTCTTCGCCAAGCATGGCTTCTTCGACCTAGAACTCAAGTGCGCCGGGGACGTCGAGGTCGACTACCACCACAGCTTCGAGGACATCGGGCTGGTCCTCGGCGAGGCCATCGCCAAGGCCGTGGGCGACAAAGCCGGCATCCGGCGTTACGGCTTCTTCCTGCTGCCGATGGACGAGGCGCTCGCCAGCGTCGCCCTGGACCTCTCCGGCCGGCCCTGCCTGGTCTACGACTTGGCCCCGCCCGCCGAACGGATCAAGGACATCGACACCCGGCTCTTCCACGAGTTCTTCCAGGCGTTGGTCAACCGGGCGGGGATGAACCTGCACATCCGGATGCTCAGCGGCGCCGAGACTCACCACGTGTTCGAGGCGGTGTTCAAGGCTTTCGCCAAGGCGCTGGACATGGCAGTCTCCATCGACAGCCGCGTCGAGGGGGCGTTGAGCACCAAGGGCAAGCTCGACTGACACCACCACTCAAGAGGACTTCCAAATGATCGCGTTGATTGACTATGGCATGGGCAACTTGCTCAGCGTCCGCAAGGCCCTGGAACACGTCGGCGGCCAGGACATCGCGCTAGCCGCGTCGGCCGAGGCGCTGGCCGCGGCCGACGCCGTGGTGCTGCCGGGCGTGGGGAATTTCGGCGACGGAGCCAAACATCTGCGGGAACGCGGCTTGGACAAACCCATCGCCGACGCCTTCCAGGCCGGGAAGCCCTTCCTCGGCATCTGCCTGGGCATGCAGTTGCTCATGGAGTCCAGCGAGGAGGCCCCCGGCGTCGCCGGGCTGGGCCTGGTCAAGGGCAGCGTCAAACGTTTCCCGTCCTTGCCGGGGCTGAAAATCCCGCAAATCGGCTGGAACAGCGTCGACTTCAAGAAGAGCGTCCCCTGCGTCCAAGGCCTGAGCTCCGGCGAGTACTTCTATTTCGTCCACTCGTTCTACATCGCCCCGGACGCCCCGGAACTGGCCGTGGGCGTCACCGACTACGGCATCAACTTCTGCGCCTGCGTCGGGGCGGACAACTGGTTCGCCACGCAGTTCCACCCGGAGAAAAGCCAGGACGCCGGACTGCTGATCCTCCGCAACTTCGTCAACTCCATCCCCGGGAAGAGATCATGTTCGTAATACCCGCGATCGACATTATCGACGGCAAATGCGTCCGCCTCTTCCGGGGCGATTACGCCCAAAAGACGGTCTACCCCGGTAGCCCCGAGGAAGTCGCCGCAAAATGGGAGAAGTCCGGCGCCCGGATCATCCACCTGGTGGACTTGGACGGCGCCAAGGCCGGAAAGCCGGTCAACTTGGCGGCGGTCAAGGCGGCCACGGGCGCGGTGTCCATCCCCTGCGAGCTGGGGGGAGGCATCCGGACGCTGGCGGACGCCGAGGCGGCTTTCGCCGCCGGGGTCGCCCGGGTGATCCTGGGAACCGTGGCCTGCGAGAACCGCCCCCTGGTCGCCGACCTCCTGGCGCGCTTCGGCCCGGAGAAGGTGGTGGTGGGCATCGACGCCAAAGACGGCAAAGCGGCGGTCAAAGGCTGGTTGGAGGACTCCGGCATGGACGCCTTGGAGCTGGCCGCCGGGTTCGCCGCCATGGGGGTGTCGCGTTTCATCTACACCGACATCTCCCGCGACGGGGCTCTGGTCGGACCGAACTACGCCGCCATGGCGGCGTTCTGCGACCGGGTGCCGGGCGCGGCCGTGATCGCCTCCGGCGGGGTCGGCGAGGCGAGCCACGTGGAGACCTTGGCGAAACTCGGCAAGCCGAACCTCGAGGGCGTGATCGTCGGCAAAGCCCTCTACGACGGCAAAGTCAGCATGGACCAATTGCGCGAATATTGTTGAGGAGGATATAATAATGGACGCAGGCAAAGGTTTTTACGCCCGCTCGGCCAACGCCGAGGCGCTTTTCGGCGAGATCACCAAAGAGGACCCCTGGCGGATTTTCCGGATCATGGCGGAGTTCGTCGAGTCCTTCGACACCATGGGCAACCAGCGCGTCCCGCTGGTGACGGTCTTCGGCTCCGCCCGGACCCGCCCCGACGACCGCTACTACCTGGAGGCCGAGGAGTTCGGCCGCCTGATGGCCAGGAACCTCTATGGCGTCATCACCGGTGGCGGCGGCGGCATCATGGAGGCCGTCAACAAAGGAGCCTTCGAGGCCAACGGCGTCTCCATCGGCTTGAACATCGAACTGCCCATGGAACAAAAACCCAACCCCTACCAGACCGAGAGCATCGGCTTCAGGTACTTTTTCATCCGCAAGGTCAGTTTCCTGAAGTACTCCACCGCCCTCGTCGTCTTCCCGGGAGGCTTCGGCACCCTCGACGAATTCTTCGAAGCCCTCACGCTGATCCAGACCCAGAAGATCAACCCCATCCCCACCATCCTCATCGGCAGGGACTTCTGGGGGGGCATGGTCGACTGGATCAAGGACCGGATGGTCAAAGAGAAATACATCAACCCCGACGACCTCGACTATTTCCAGGTCTTCGACACCGCCGCCGAGGCGATGGACTTCATCAAGCAAGACCACAGCGCCGGCTACAGCAAGACCTACCGCGCCGACGTGAAGCGCATGGGCCATTAGCCCGGAGCCAGCGATGGAATCCAAGCTTGGGGCATTGGACGCCCTCCCGGAGATCACCTCGATGGGCGTCCAGATCTTCGACCCGATCTGGCGCAAGGAGCATGTCGACAAGCGTTGCGAGCTGCTCTACATCCGCCATGGCCGGGTCGACCTGGCGTTGGGGAACCAGCTCCACTCCGCTGGCGTCGGCGACACCTTGGTCGTGCCCTCCGGAGTCCCGCATCGGGACGTCTTCGACCTGGAATCGGACTTCGAAGTGTTCATGGTCACCTTCAAGTGGCGTTGCGAAGAGGCGTTCTGGCGCGTCTTCGACAACAACCTCGCCCTGACCGCCACGGCGAGCCTCAAGGCCGAGACGGGGGCGATTTTCGACCGCCTCCGCGACGACCTCGGCCAACGCGGCGACTTGCGTTGGCACGTCTCCAACTGCCGTTGTCTAAACATCCTGCTGCTGCTGGCCGAAGCCTGCGTCCGCCACCAGGCGCCAAAGACGCCGGACGACCACGCCAGCCGCCAACGCGGCATCATGCTCAAGGCGCGAAAATACATCGACGAGCACTTCAACGAGTTCATCGCCCTCGGCGACATCGCCGACGCCCTCGGCATCAGCCCCTTCTACCTTTCCCGGGTCTTCTCCCGCGAGTGCAACTTCTCCTTGGTCTCCTACCTCACCACTTTGCGCATGAACAAGGCCCGAGCGTTGCTCCTCGAAGGGGCGATGAACGTCTCCGAGGTGGCTTTCGCCGTCGGCTACGACGACAGCGGTTACTTCTCAAAAGTCTTCAAGAGACACTTCGACATGAAACCCAGCGAGCTCGGCAAACAAGGTTGAAAGAACACCCCATGGACAAACTCCGCGTCTACGTCAGCGGCTACGACCGCCCCATCCGCTGTTTCGAGCTCAACCCCGTCATCGGCGAGCTCAAACAGTTGAGCGTCTCCGATGGCGGCGAAACCCCCTCCTACCTCGCATGGACCCCCGCCATGACACGGCTCTACTCCGTCAACGAGACCCGCCATGAGCACGGCAAGGTCAGTTCCTTCGCCATCGACCCCGACGACGGTTCGTTGAAACCGCTCGGAACGGCGTCCTCGGGCGGCCAAGGCCCGTGCCATCTGTCCGTCCATCCGGGCGGGAAATGGGTTTTCGCCGCCAACTATCGCAGCGGCCACGTGGCCATGCTGCCCGTCGGGGCCGACGGCGCGGCAGGCGAGCCCAGCGACGTCCAACACCCAGGCGAACACGCCCACATGGCCCGCTGCGACGCGGCCGGGGCCTTCCTCTTCGTCCCCTGCCTGGGCTCGGACTTGATCGCCCAGTTCCGCGTCGACCTCGCCAAGGGGAAGCTCGTCCCGAACGACCCGCCCTCCGCCCCCGCCCCCCAAGGCTCCGGCCCACGACACCTGACCTTCGTCGGCGACTTCGCCTATGTCATCAACGAGCTGGACAACACCATCGCCACCTACTCCTTCGACCAAGCCCAAGGGACGCTCCGCCCGCTCTGTCCGGCGCTGTCCACCCTGCCCGAAGGCTTCGCCGGCAAGAGCTCCACGGCGCATATCCTGTCCAGCCCCTCGGGGGACTTCCTCTACGGCTCGAACCGCGGGCATGGCAGCGTCGCGATCTTCCGCCGCGGCCCGGACGGAAAACTCACGCCGCTCGGCCACGAGACCGGCGACGGCGAGCTGAAAGCCCCGCGCTGCTTCGCCCTGACTCCCGACGGCGGTCTGTTGCTGGCGGCGAGCATGGACGCCGACCGACTCACGGTCTTCAAAGTGGACCGGCGGACGGGCGCGCTCCAGCGGCTCCATTCCATCCCGGTGGACAAGCAACCGTCCTTCGTCGGGGTGATGCTCACTCCAACTTGACGAGAACTCGCTCCAAGACCGTCTGGCAGTAGCCGCAAGACTCGCAGTTTTTGGCGCACGAGGTGGTCTTCTCGAACCAGTCGGCGGGGAACTTCGAGTTGTCGATGATCCAGGGGTGGAAGGCGGGGCCGTAGCCCGGCTCGCACAAGTCCAGCAGGTTGCCGTCAAACTTGCCCGTGGCGTAGGCGCGGATGACCATGGCGGGATTGGAGTGCATCCGGGTGGCCAATTTCACCACGGGAAAATACTGCTCGTAGTGATGGAGGTCCTCCGGACGGATCCAGGTGTTCTGCAAAACGCTCGCCCAGTTCTCGCGCCGCTTCAGGAAACGCCAGCAGGCGTGCGGGTTCCAGTTGGGGATGTTGCGCATCTCCACGATCTCGGCGTCGTGGGCCACGAGATTGTCATGGAAGGTCTGCCCGGAGCAGTGGATCATGCAACCGCTGTTGGCGAGCATCACTAGCCGCTTGCCGTTGGCGTCGGCCCAGGCTTTGAGCTCCTCGATCCGCCCGAGGTCGCGGTTGAACTCCCGCTGGACATGGAAGGCGTCGAAGAGGTCGGCCATGTACTGCATGCCTTTGACCGTGCCGATACGCATATTGACGGAGGCGCGGACCTCCACCCCCGGGAACCCGGTCTTCACCACATGGGCGATGGCCGGCGAGGCGGCGGTGACGATCTCGACCCCGCCGAGCTTCTCTCCCAGGTGGTCGAGGATGGAAGTGACCTTGTTGGCCAGCTTGCAGGACAGCGACTCCTGCCCGTGGCAGTTGGCGTTGAAAAGGAGGTCAAGCTTGATGCCCATCCCCTTCAACGCCTTCAAGTCGGACTCCAGTTGCTCCTGCACTTCCCAGCCGACATAGCCATCCTGATCGTTGAGGGGAGCCCGGCAAGTCCGGAAGTCCACCCAGGGGAAATAGACCTCGGCGATGTGGTCTTTATATTTCGCGACCGCGTCGACGAAAGGCAAACCCGTCTCGCCCGGCAACTGATAGCCCACCGCGAACTTCATGGCAATAGCGGCTCCCGTTTATATTGGTGACAACGCCTCAATCTATCTCCAACTTCCACGGTTTGCGACGCCGAAACGGCATTTTGAACTTGTTTTGCAGCTTGCCCTGCTGCTCCAAATGGATCATGCAAGCGCGGACGCAACCACGGGCGCCTTCGATCGCCCGGCCATACTCGTTGCGCGGCCCGGGACTGGCAATGAAGGGATTGTACGCCGTCGGCTTGGCTTTGTAGTCGGCATAGCCGGGGGCTTTCTCCTCGCCGTCGGGGGCGACGTCGTCGCGTCCGCCCTGAAACGCCAGGGAACATTTGTACTCGTCTAGCTTGCCCCACTCCAACGTCTTCCCGGCGACTTGAACCTTCACCGACTCGGTGGCGCTGATCGCCTTGCCGGAGCATTCCCGCACACAAGACATGCAACGGTCGCAAAGCGTCCCGGGCTCGACTAGCGGATCGGGCTCTAGCTCCGCCTCGGTCAGCAAGGCGCCGTAACGCACCCGCGGCCCGTAGACGGGGTTGAGGAACACCTTGCTCCAACCGATCTCCCCGAGCCCGGCGCAATAGGCCGCTATCCGCATGTGGATAAAGACGTCGGGCGCCGGCTTGCCGGGGGCCACGGGGCGGCTCCAGTTCTCCTTCATCGCCCCCGTGCCGGTGGAGATGGAGTTCCACGGAAAATCATTGGGCAACGGGATCGCCTCGTAGCCCTCGTCTTCGAACAGCTTCCCGAACTTCCAGAGCATCATCGGCATCTGGATCTGGTTGATCCCGGCGTACCCCATGGAGGAGTAGTTGGAGAACAACGTCCCCTCCTCGATGCCCCGGTAGAGCCCCCTGAAGACGCGGAACCCCACCACCACCATCGACTTGGCCTCCGGCATGATCTGCCGCGGGTCGCACTCCAACGGCGCGCCCTCGAAGCGCTCGATGTTGGCGATCCCGACCACGTCCGCGCCGCACTCCAGCGCGTATTCCTTGACTTCCTTGGCGTTCATCTGGACATCCTCCTGTTATTTGGATGTCCATATCATAGCGGAAAAGCCCCGCCCCGTCTTTGAAGCGGCTTGCGGTCGCTTTGCACTTTCTTGCGATAATATCATCGTTTCCGGAAACTGGACGGCTCGACGCCGTGGTGCCGTTTGAACGCCCTGCTGAAATAGTGGATGGAGCCGAAACCAAGGTGCTCCGCCACCTCCGTGACCGACATGTCCGAGTAGGCGAGCAAGGTCTTCGCCCGCTCCAGCCGATGGGCGGCGAGGTACTTCATGGGAGAACTCCCGGCATAGGAGCGGAACAGCTCGGAGAAGCGGCTGACACCGAGCCGGGAATGGGCGGCCAGCTCCCTCAACGACAAGGGTTTCCGGTAGTTGGCGTGAATGAACTCCAACGCCCTCCGGAACGCCTCCCGCCCCTCCTCGGCGTCCTCCGCCGGGACGGCCCCGCCCGCCTTGCGGCAAACGCGGAAAGCCGAGGCGTAAAGGTCAAGGAGACATGCGTGGACGATCGTCGCGCCGCCTGGCCCCTCCCCTTCCAGCTCTGGCTGCAGCCGCCGGACAAGCCGGGTGAAATCCCCCCGAGCCAGCGCGATCTTGCACCATGCGCCCTTGGGAGCCCCGAAGAGGGCCGACAAGTCGCCGTAGTCCTCGGCGAACATCGGCTCGGAGGACAGTTGAATGGCCTTGCAACGGCGCTCCGCAGCCCAGGCGTGCGTGAACCCTCGCGGGATCACGGCCATCTCCCCGGCTTCCACCAACAGCCGCTCCCCGCTAGCGGACATGAAGACGAACTGGCCAGAGACCACCAGGATGGAGTGGAAAAAACCATGGGAATGGAGCGCATCCTCGCGGCTCCCCGCCGGATAGGTGACGACAGCGAGCAGCTTGAACGGCGGGAACAGCCGTCTCTCCGGTATCCAAGTGACGATCTTGCTATTGTCCATGCGCTTGTCAGAACTTCTCGAAGAGCTTGTTGTCCAGGACGTAGACGCAAATCTGCTTGGCGCCGGCCTCGGTGTAGCCGAACTTGCTCGTGAGGTTGTTCACCAGCAACAGGACCTCGTCGCGGACGCGGCTGTCGTAGTTGTTGAAACGCGGCTTGTGGAAGTCCAGGATGGCGCGGCGGAAGTTCTCGTTGCCGATGAAAGGCGCCAGCGAGTTCTCCTTGAGGCTCTGATTGTAACGGCCCAGCAAGACCTCGAAGAGCGGTGACTTGGAGAGCGGGGCGTCGTCGCTGATCTCCTGGAGCGTCTTGGAGACGTAGCGCTTCAAGGTGTCGTCGCGGAAAGCCTCGCGCTCCGCCTTGCCGGAGCCGGGAGGCAACATGCGCAACTCGATGGTTTCCAGGTAGTGGTCGGTGACCGTGAGCTTGTGCTTGGTGAAGGGGCAGACCACCTCGGAGCCGATGTCGTTGCTGATGGCGAAGAGGTAGTCCTGGATGTCGTTGCCGATCTGCTCGCGGTTGTAGAAGAACATCGATTCCTTCACCTCCTGGAGGGCGACGTAGTCATACAAGCTGACCACGGAGTCGAGGAAGCCTTCGGGGAGCTTCTCGGCGTATTTGGGCTCCTGGAAGAACTCGAGAACGTCGCGGACGCCGATGAGCTCGTCGCGGTGCTTGAACTTGGAGTGGAAGGTGTTGAACATGTCGAGGGACTCGCGGCCGGAGAAACCGGTCTGGCCCTCCTCGTCGCCTTCCATGATAATCTTGCGGCGCATGCCGCGGTCGAGGCGCTTGACGTCGCGCTCCTCCAGCCAGAAGGGGATGAAACCGGTGAAGATCTCCATCTTGAGCAGCAACAGATTCTTGTCGCAGAACTTGCCGTAGCGTCCGGGGTCGGGGATCCACTCCTTCATGATCTTGGAGTTGGCCTTGAGCCGGGAGGACACGATGATCTTGGCGAAGGACTTCAGTATCCGGGGCATGAAGCGGGCCTCGACGCGGGAGCCGAAGCGGTCGCGGTAGATGTCCACCTCGGTGTTGTAGTCGCGGACGTAGGGGATGGGGATGTTGAGGATACGGTCGCGGAAGGACTTCTCCTCGTAGATGACATTGGTGTCCTCGGGGTTGACCAGGGTGAGGAAAAGGGAGTGGATGGTCTCCTCGAAGGTCTCGACCTTGTGGACGCCGTCGCTGATGACGCCGTGGGTGTTTTTGATGCGCTCGACGTTGTTGGACTTGACGTCCATGATGGCGAAGACGCCGTTGTTGGTCCTGGCGAGCTTGGAATAGACGTAGGGGACGGCGTTGCTGTCCTTGAAGATGGCGTCGATCCATTTCTGGAGCTCGATGTTGCGCAAAGAGACCTTCTCCACCTTGTCGCCGGGGTTGAAGACGCTGATGCCCTCGCCCATCTTGCGGGAGAACTCGTAGCGCTTGACGTGGAGCATGGAGAAGATCTCGTCGGAGGAGAGCTTCTCGTTGAGGGCGCGGTAGAGCGAGGAGCAGATGGGACAGGGCGACTGCTGGAAAACCCAATCAAACTCCTTGCGGGTGAAGACGTTATCCTTGAACTCGCCATCCTCCAGGAGTTCGTCGAGGAGCTGCCTGCGGCACTCCTTGGGCACCTGGACGATGGGGTGGTCATGGCTGGGGCACGGGATGGTCAGGTATTTGTCGGCGATCAAATTGGCGGCATGGCGGGCGGCCTCGGGAGTCTCCTTCTCGGGGTTGAGGTTGAGGAAGCTCAACAGCTCCTTGTCCATCATGTTGGGGATGTAGGGGAGGCCGAACTTCTCGACGTCGAGGCGCCAGACGGTCTCATACATCACGCCCTCCTCCAGGCGGTTGTAGAGCTCCAGCTTGTGGAGGAGGTTGTTGAGAAAGGTGCTCTTGCCGCTGCCGGGGGGGCCGACGAAAAGGAGCATCTTGTTCTTGACCACGCCCTGTTTCAGGGAGTCGGCCACATTGACAAGCCGGTTGGCCAGGAGCCGGTCGGGGAAAAAGGGGTTCTCCTGGTCGACCATGAAGAGAGACTTGCAATCATACTTGATGTAGTTGATGGACTCGGGGTCGTTAGGGTACTCGTCGACGCCGCCGGGGATGTAGTGGTGGATCATGTCGTGGAAATACTGAAAGATATTGCGGAGGCAGAGCTCCGGCTTCGCGGAGGTGAGGCCGAGAAAGTCCTCGAAGCTGAGGCTTGAGGGCTTACGCTGCACCCGCAGATACTTATTGAGCATCGACATGCCTTTGGAAACTTTGCTCGCCGCCATCATTTCCGCGTGGTTACCTCCCTGTTCTTGACGGAGTAGACCAGCTGCTCCGGCTTGCCCTTCTTGATCAGATGAGTCTCTAGCTCCACCGGGCCGCCCCAGAGGTACTCGATCCCGAGCAGCACGTTGTCGACGAACTCCGGCACGAGCTGTTTGCCCTCGTAATGGTGGACGATGTAGAGCAGCCCGCCGACCGTGCGCTCCGGACAAACGCTGAGCTTGGGGGGGTGGGCGAGGCGGCTCACGACCATGTCCTTGTAGTCGTCGGCCTTCTTGCTCTTGATGTAGTACTCCATCGTGCGCCGCTGGGGGTTGACCCGCCGCCCGACGAGGACGAGCTTGAAGCGGTCGACGAAGTCCTGGTCCACGAAGGTGTTGACGAACTCGAAGTCAGTCATGTGCTTGCGGACTTTGAGGATGAAATCCCTGCCCTTGCCGGTCTTGAGGTCGTAGTCCTGGCGGGCCTTGATGGACTGGACCTTCTCGAACTCATAGGTGAGCCGGCCCTTGTTGGCCATGTCCTCCACGTGCTGGAAAAGCCGCCAGCCGACGGCGTAGGGGTTGAAGCCCACCTTGGGGACGGAGGTGACGAAAGCGTTGGTGCGGGCGAAATCGGCCTCGTGCCCCTTGATGCGGTCGTCGTCGAGGAAAAGCTCGTAGTGCCAGTAGGTGGCCCAGCCCTCGTTGAGGATCTTGGTGCGGATCTGGGGGGCGAAATAGAGTGAGGTGTCGCGGACGACCTCCATGACGGTCTTCATCCACTGGTTCTCGTCGCGGTTGAGGAACTCGGAGTGGCGCATCAGGTACTGGAGCAAGTCTTTCGGCCTGGGCTTGAACTCCTCGACGTACTTGTCGTAATGGGCCTCGAACTCGGGCCGCTTGTTCTTGATCTCGGTCAGAAAAACGGCCTCGGCCTGCTCCGGGTTGTCCTTGAGCACGTCGTTGTAATGGTCGATCTCCTTGAGGTACTCGGGGATGCTGACCGCTTGGACCTTCTGGAGGAAGATGTCGAAGAAATAGTCCAGACGGCCGACGGGCTTCTCCTTGTCGGGGTCGCTGTGGGAGCCGAGCTCCTCGTAGTAGCCGACGACATTGTCGATACCACGGGCGAACTCGATCACGTAGTCGACCCAGCGGCCGTGAATGGTGCGCAGCTTGGAGAGGAGGCGCTTGTCGGCCAGGGCGCGGCCGACGAAGTCGTCATCCCAGGTGTGGCGGAAATGGCAGTTGTTCTGCATGAAGTCGATATGCCCCAAGACGTGGTAGAAGATCATCACGTTGAGCCAGTCGGGGTTGTCGGAGTTGTAGAAGGACAACGGCGGCCGGGAGTTGATGACGGTCTCGTAGGGGTTGTGGGGGTAAAGCTCGTACTCCTTCTTGCTCTTGATGACCTCGAGGTCATGGACCCAGTAGTCATAGAGGGTGGGGATCATGCCCTTGGGGGTGAGCTCCAACAAGTCCTGGTTGGAGACGATGTACTCGAGGGAATCGTCGGTGAAGGACAGCCCGGCGGCGCGGGCGCGCTCCTTGCATCCCTCCATGATCTTCTTGGTGTGCTGGTCGATGAGTTCCATGGTCACGACACCAATGTCTTTATGCCCTCGACGAGGCGCTTGTCGTCGGCGTCCTGCCGGATGACGTCGAGCCTGGCCTGGGCTTTGTGGTTGTTGACGACATCGTGCTTCTTGAGGAAGCGCTCGAACTTGGTCCCGACGCTGTCGGAGACGTAGGCGCTCTGGGCGATGGTGACGCCGAGGCGGTTGATATAGCCGAACATGGTCTCGAGCTCGTCGACGAACCCCTGCTCGTCGGACTGCCAGTCGTCGCCGTCGCCGCCATAGAAGACGTAGATGTTGTAGTCCTTGGCCAGGTCCTCGTCCTTGACGATCTGGTTGACGAGGGCGAAGGCGGCCTTGATCTCGGTGCCGCCGGCCACGTTCATGTTCTGGTAGGTGTAGAAGTCCGGGACCTCCCTGGCCTTGTCGTCGTGGAGGACGAAGCGGGAGACCACCTGCTCCTTGTACTGGTACATGAGCCAGCTGTAGATCATGACGTGTTGCGAGCAGACCAGCTCGGTGGGTTTGCCGGACATCGAGCCGGAGTAGTCGCGGAGGAAGAAGACCACGGCCTGGGACTCGACGTCCTTCTCCCGGGACATGATGCGGTAGACATAGTCGCGGGGATGGACGAGCAGCGTGGCCGGGTCGACCGGCTCCCCGGGATGGACGCGCCCAAGGGCGATGTTGGTCTTGAGTATCTGGGTGAGGGTGCAGCGCTTGTCGAGCACCTGGCCGGCGCCGCGGTTGCGGTCGGTGAGGTCGTAGACATAGCGGGTGAGGGACTTCTTCTTGCCCTTCTCCTTGAGGTTGGGCAGCTGGAACTTCTCGGTGAGGATCTTGCCCAGCTCGTAGGCGCTGGAGCCGAGCTCGTGCTCGTCGCCGGCGCCGGAGCCCGCCCCGGCGTCCTCGCCCTCGCCCTCGCCGGGGGCGCCGTCGAGCGGGGTCTCGCCGATCACGTCGCCCTCCTCGCCCTCGGCGGTGCCGGTGGTGGCGCCGGAGTCGCCGGGATTGGACTCGTCGCCCTCGTCGTCGTCGTCCTCGCTGACGCGGTTGTCGTGGTAAAGCTTGTCCTCGGTGGTGGTGGGGACGACCACGATCTTCTTGCTGCCGGTGTCGCTGGGCTTGACGATCTTGCCCAGGCTGATCTTGCGCTTGAACCCGTCCTTCTCGCGCTGGTTGTCGCGCTCGAGAAGCTCGTCGAGGGACTTCAAACTGCGGTATTGCGGCGGACTGGCCTCAAGCCCCAACACGGCGGCGGCGGGGCTGGGGCCATAGATGGCCGCGGCCAGGTCGAAGCCGTCCGGGCGGGCGGGCGGATGCGGCGCCCCGGGGCGCTCGCGGAGTTTGTCGCGTTTGCTCATGGTGTGACGCCTGGTTGGGGCTAGCTCTCGTCCTGACGGGTGCAGAAGTAGTCGATGGTCTTCTGGGCGCAGGTCTCGCAGTAGCCGAGCTTCTCGCGCATGGTCTTGATGACCTTGTTGTAGAACTTCTCGTTCTCCTCGTTGGTGCGGTTGGCCAACGCCCCGACCAAGCTGCCGGCCCCGGCGACGTCGGACTGGAGACGGACGTCGGTGACGGCCTTGACCAGCTCGTTGTTGTCCATGAAGTCGTAGTTGGGGTCGGTGTGGGCCTTCCGCCCGTAGATGCGGCGGATGGTGGTGCGGAAGGACTCGCGCTGCTCGCTGTTCTTGAGCCCGAGGCGCTCCTCGACGCTCTTGATGTAAGTCTCGTCGATCTTGATGGCGCGGGCCTCGCCGGTGGCGGGGTCGCGGTAACGCCACATGTTGTCCGGGCCGACCTCCTGGGAGTCGATGGCCACGACCATGTTGACGTAGTTGAGGACCTCTTTCTTGATGGCCTTGGGCTCATCCATGTAGGCGTTGAACATGGCGGTGCGGACCTGCTCGCGGTAGATGGTCTTGGCGGTCTTGAGGTCGTCGAGGAACTTGGCCCGCAAAGTGGCGTCGTGGACGTAGTCGAGGACGACCTGCTCCAGGGAGTTGAAAATGTTGCCCGCGAACATGCAGCGCCCCTCCTGGGTCTCGGAGTTCTCGATGAGCAGCTGGACGGCGCGGCCCAGGTTGCGGTGTCCGATGCCGCGCTGCCCGAAGCGCTTGGTGACGTCGGGCTCGCGCTGGAGGGCGTCGATGAGCTCGACCAGGGCCTTGACGCTCTTGTCGCCGGCGATCTCGCCCGCGGCGAGCTTGCGGATCTCCAACGCGGTGAGCTTCTCGGAGCGGGGCAACCTCGTGAGGACCACGGCGTTGGAGGCGGCGAAGTTCAAGTTGGGGTCGATGTGCAGGAAGTCGCCAGCCATGGTGGTCTTGCGCTCCGAGCCCAGGACGTAGGTGGTTAGCTCCTCCTGGAGCTTGTAGTTGGTGTTGTGGCCGAAGTAGCAGATGCGGCAGCGGTCGACGATCGGCGCCTCCTCCTTCTCGCTGATGAAACGGTTGAACTCCTCGTTGTTGCTGGTGGCGACGATCAAGGTGTCGATCGGCCACTTGAAGCCGTCGATCTCGATCTCGCGGTTCTGGATGACCCCGAGGTAGACCTGGACGAGGTCCTTCTTGTTCTTGAACATCTCGTCGCTGAAGTGGATGCCGCCGCCGCCGACCCTGGCCAGCGCGCCGACGCGCAGGTCGATGCGGTAGGGGTTGGCGGTGTCGGTGATGTGCAGCAAGCGCTGGACCGACTCCTCGCCGAGCAGGTCCTTGGCGGAGGAGGTGATTTTGTCGCGGGCGGAGTACTTGCCGGTGACGGTGCCGAGGGTCTCGCTCATGGGCACGGGAATGACGCGGACGAATTTCCGCAGCGCCTCCACGTCGCCGCCGACGTGCTGGCGGATGTCGGTGAGGATGTAGTCGGAGCAGGCCCCCAGGGGGCGGTAACGACGACGGAGCCCTTCGAGCTCCTTGTCCTTGAACCCTGACTTGCCCAGGAGCTCCAAACTGGCGTCAAGGCCGCCAGCGATGTTAAGCGCCAGGATCATGGGGTCCTCGTAGGTCTGGGACTCGATCTCGGAGAGCTTGCCGTAGCCGTGGAGCTGATCCAGCCCCACGAACTTGAAGGTGTACTTGAGGTTGTCCGGCCGCGCCAGGAAACGGCGGTAGGTGGAACAAAGATGCTCGACGAAGAAAGTCTTGCCGTTGCCCGGCTCGCCCACCAGGACGAAAGCCATCTCGGCGGAGGAGCCGCCGTCGGCCGCGTCTTTGACGAAGGACACGAAACTGTTGATCTCGTCGTGCAGTCCGACGATGTGCTTCTTCCCCTCGCGGAAGACCCGGTAGTCGTAAGTGACCCTGCCGTTCACCGAGGTTTTGGTGAAGGCGTCCGGCCCGCCCAGCACCATCCGGGAAACCGCCTCGTAGACGTTCTCGAAACGCCGCCGCTTGCCCAGAACTTCGCCGATATGGTGCTCCAACGTGTTGTCATTGCCATTCTTCATCGTAGCGCTCCTTTCCTGAAAACCACTCCGCCATTGATTATTCCGCATCAACCATGCCTGAAGCCATACGGCTCACCACGCCAGAACTGGGGTTTTACGCCGCCCTCTGGCGCCTTGTGGCGGCCTCCTCTGACTAATCCTTAGCAACGCGAGCGGAAATAGTCAACCGCCTCAAGCAGGATATTTCACGGGCATTTCGCCCCCCCGGACGCGCTGCCGGTGGAGCTGCGGGCTGACGCCCAGAGCCTTCTTGAACGCCCGGCTGAAATAGTAGGGGTCGTCGAAGCCGCAAAGACGGCCGACCTGGTTGACGGGGAACTCGGTGTTCTCCAGGTAAAAAACCGCCGTCTTCAGCCGCAAGGCGGTGAGATACTCCAAGGGGGTCGTCCCGGCGGCGGCCTTGAACTGACGGTGAAAGTGCCCGACGCTACACCCACGCGCGGCGGCCAGGGCCGCCATGGAGATGTCCTCGTGAAAACGCTCATTCATGTACTCGGCGGCGTCCTGGAACAAGGATTTGCCCCGGCCATCCCCTTCCTTGACGCGGCGGAAGAAATGCCCCACCACCGCCATGGTCATGCCGTCGAGCTCCGGACCCACCGGACCGTTGTTGCGGATCGAGAACGTCCAAAGCTCCTGGACGCGCTTGAGCAGCCCGTCGGACCTCACCTCAAAGACCTTGTCCCTGGCGACACCGGGCAACTCCGCCCGGAACCCCAGCCAATAAGTGTCCACGTCCTTGAGGGCGCGCTCATGATGGGGCATCCCTGGCGGCATTAACGCCACCGTCCCTCCCCCGAGTTCCAGAGAACGGTCGGCCTGGAGCGTCAACTGCCCCTCGGACACGACGGTGAACTCCCAGTGGTCATGGACGGTGGGAGCCGTCACCAGCCGCGCCCCGCGGTGGCGCTCCACGTAGAGCGGCCGGATGGACGGGCACCCTCCCCCGAGGACCGAGCCTTCCCAAAGACGGTCCTCGAAAAATGCCACCTTGAAGTTCTGATATACTCGCTCCATCATCATTGTCCATCACTACCGGCATTTTTATACATTGCGCCTAGCTCAACATGTCATTATTGTATATTATAACGGAGACAAAATCAACCAGGAGTCGGAATTTCCATGAAAGCAGCGTTCAAATCCCCGGACGGCAAGGTCACGCTCAAGGACATCAAACTGCGCCCCGTCGGGCCGGACGAGATCAGGGTCAAGGTGGAGGCCTGCGGCGTCTGCGGCACCGACCTCTATCACGGCGGGAACAAGGAGGCGCAGTTCGGACACGAGATCGCTGGCGAGGTGCTGGAGCTCGGCGCCGCCGTCTCCTGGCTGAAGCTGGGAGAGAAGGTCGTCCTGGACTCCGCCACCCCCTGCGGACGCTGCGCCAACTGCCGCGACGCCAAACAGGAACTCTGCAGCAACATCCAAAGCTTCTTCTTCCTCAACAGTTTCGGCTTCGCCGAGGAGATGCTCGCCCCGGCCGTCTGCGCCATCCCCTACTTCGGACTCAGCCCGGCGGTGGCCAGCGTCCAGGAACCCTTGGGCGTCGCCATCGACATCCTCCGGCTCAGCGACATCACCGTCAACTCCAACGTCCTGGTCATGGGCCAGGGCCCCATCGGCCTGATGGCCACCGCGCTGGCCCGCAAGGCCGGGGCGCGGCGGGTCTTCGCCAGCGACTTCAAAAGCCGCACAGCCCGACACAGCCTGGCGATGAAGCTCGGCGCCGACGCCTGGGTCGATCCCTCCGCGACGCCCCTGGACAAGTTCGACTTCGGCTGCCCCGTCGACCGGATCATCGTCACCTCGCCCCCCGTCACCCTTCCCTCGGCCTTCGCCGTGGCGGCCAAGGGCTCCATCGTCTCCTTCCTGGGCATCGGCGGCGCGGGGAAGGAAACCTGCGCCTTCAACGCCGACGCCTTCCATTTCAAGAAGCTGCAACTGCGCGCCTCCTTCGCCTCCCCCGCCCTCTTCGGGCCGACCGCCCTGCGCTATCTGAAAGAGGGCGTCATCGACGGCGAGGCCCTCGTCACCCATCGGTTCAAGCTCGACGACCTGGCCGAGGCCCTGCGCGTCGCCGCCCAGGAACCCGCCGCCGCCAAAGTCGTCGTCATCCCCTAACCTAAAGGACAAACATAATGAGCGTCAACGTGGCAGTGATCGGGTGCGGGAACATCTCCCAGTACCACTTTTCGGGTTTGGACAAGGCCGGAGCGAAAGTCAAATGGGTCTGCGACCTGAACCCGGACGCCGCCAACTCCTGGGCGGCGAAAACCGGAGCCAAGCCGACGGCCGACTACCGCGAGGCGGTCGCCGATCCGGAGGTCGACGCCGTGTTCGTCACCCTCGTCTCCCGGCTACATAAACAAATATGCCTGGCGGCCATCGACGCCGGCAAAGCGGTGGTCTGCGAAAAGACCCTGGCCGAGAACGCCGACGACGCCTGGGAGATCGTCGAGCGGGCGCGGCGACGTGGCACCCTCTTCTTCACCTCCTACATGAAGCGCTACATCCCGGCGGTGCAGAAGGCCAAGGAGCTGATGCCGTCGCTGGGCAGGATCGTCTCCACCCACATCCGCGCCTACCAGAACTGGGGCGACCAGTGGGGCGCGCCGCCTACTGAAGGGTTCTTCCACACCCCGCCCGGCGGCATGTCGATGGTCCGCAAAAACTACGGCGGCGGCATCCTGGTCTGCGGCGGCAGCCACATCCTCGACTTGACGCTGCATCTGTTGGGACGTCCCCGCCGCCTCTACGCCAGCATGGTCGAGCCCGAGGGGCGCGACTACGACATCCAGGCCGCGGCGCTGCTCGAGACCGACAACGGCGTCGTCCACTTCGAGGCACTAGCCCATCCGCTACGGAAAATCGGCTTCCTTCGCGACGGCTGGGACGAGCGCGTCGAGATCAACGGCACCGAAGGACGCCTCGACCTCTACAGCTCCAACTGGACGGAGTTCGGTTCCAAACCATCGCTGCTGGTCCACTACGACAACGCCAGCGGCGCCGCCACCGAGCACCGTTTCGACGCCGCGTCGCCCTTCGACCGCGCCGTGGCCCACTACTGCGCGCAGATCGAGAAGGGCGAGCAGGGGCACCAGTCGCTCCTGACCGGCTACGAGGCAGACGAGTTGATCGCGCACGTCAAGCTCAGCGCGGCGAGCCATCAATCCGTCGAGGTCGCCTGGCGCGGCTGATCATGATGGGGGCATGCCCCTCCGCCTCCATTCGGAGGGGGTGATGCCCTCGATTTGCTTGAAGCGGCGCAGAAAATATTTCGGCTCCCCGAACCCGGCCATCTTGGCGATGACGTCGAGGGGGTGGTGGGTCCGCCGCATCAAGTCTTTGGAGCGTTCGATGCGCCTGCGGGTCAGGTGCTCGATCGGCGTGGCCCCCAAAACTTCCCGGAACGCGAGGAAAAGCGTGGTTCGGCTAACCTGGAGGGCGGTAGCCAGCTCGGAGATGTTCAGGGCGCCCGGCGGGCCATTGTCGATCAAGGACTGAGCCCTGGCCACAAGCGCCTTACGGCAGTCGCCCCCTTCCGCTTGCCCGTGGACAACGTCCCCACATGCGCCGGCGATGTGATAGAGCGCCTCCAGCACGTGATATGGGCTGGCCGTCTCCCCGGCCTTGAAATGCTCATAAATCGCCCGGAATCCGCCTATCGCCTCCTCCGGTCTGGGCGGCCGCAACACCGCCCGCGAGGCGTGGAAACCACACGCCTCCCCGTACTGCTCCGCCAACGGCCCGACCAAGTGGAGCCAATGAACTTTCCAGGGCTCCGCCTCGTCCTTGCTATAGCGGATGTCGACATCCGGCCACAACGTGAACATGTCGCCCGGTCCGAGCCGAAACTCCTCCCCCAACGCGCGGACCGTCCCCCGCCCTTCTACCAAGATATGCGGGCAGACATAGTCGGGGCGCCAATGGTAGCCCTCCGCAGACTCGTCCCCTGTTATAAGCCCAGTGTCGCTGACCCAGAGCCCCGAGGCCGCAGGACACGCCAAGCGGGTGAAACAATAAATCACGCCATTCTGTTGCATGAACAAAAGGATACCACATCTAGAACAAAAGTCAACCCCATCCCCCCTTGCCTCAGCCACATTTATCACTATGATAACGGACAACTTGAAACAAACAACAAAACACAGGAATACCCCTATGCCGCATGAATCCATGGAGCGACGCGACGAGCCGGAAACCAGGAATGCCGTCTCCAGCCGGGTGGAGAAGTTCCACAACGACAGCATGAGGCGTACCGCCGCCAAACGGACGGTACGGCGCAACCTCAACTTCGACACCGCCTTCTTCTCCCTCCATGCCGACAAGCCGTATTGGGAACGTTACGCCCGCGCCATGGCTTACGCCCTGGAGAACGAGCCCGTCCATTTATTTGACGACGAGCTGCTGGTCGGCATGCTTTACCAAGTGGGCGACAACCCGGAGAACTATCGGAGGGACGAGGCGGCTTGGGAGCCCTATAGCCCAGCGCTGCAAGCGCGGAAGCGGATCGCCGCGGCCGGAATCGCGCCGCTGGCTAGCGGCGGGCTAGGCCACATCGGCTGGCACTGGGACCGGATCTTGGAACTTGGCGTCGAGGGGCTCCTGGCGCATATCGAGCGGCTCCTGGCCAACGCCCCGGACGAGAAGGCGAGGCAACTGTATCAGGGGGCCATCATTCTTTGGACCGCCGTTCTAAGATGGAACGACCTCCATGTCGCCGCGCTACGGGAAGCCCTGGACAAAGCCCCTCCGGAGGACCGGCCCCGGCTCCAGGAGCTGGTGGATGTCTGCTCGCGCGTCCCGCGGTTGCCGCCACGCTCGTTCAGGGAAGCGGTGCAAAGCTTCAACATGCAACATCTCGCGGTCATGTTCGAAAACCCCTACGGCGGCAATGGCCCCGGGCGGCTGGACTATTTCCTCTGGCCATACCTGGAACGGGACATGGCCGACGGGGTGATCGGCCTGGCCCAGGCGAAGGAGCTTGTCGACGAGCTTTTCATCCGTTTCGAGGAACGCCTCCATCCCGCGGACGGCTGGGTCGAAGCGGTGGTCGTCGGCGGGGGCCATCCCGACGGGAGCTGCGCCGTCAACCCCTTGTCCCATATGATGATCCATTCGATAATGGCCCTCAAGCAAACCCATCCGTCCATCTATCCGCGCGTTGGCCGGGACACTCCGAAGGAGTTCCTGGAGCTCTGCGCCAAGTACTTGGCCGAAGGCGGGAACCGGGCGCAGATATACAACGACGACGTCTGCATCCCCGCCATCGTGGGGAGCGGGACCTCCCGCGAGGACGCCGCCATGTACATGGCCGGAGGATGCATGGAGATCAGCGTCCAGGGCATGAACAGCGACTTCAATTTCACCCATACGCAAAATGTGGCGAAAATCCTGGAGCTCGTCATAACCGGCGGGCGGGCCCTCCGCGACGGCAAGCGGCTGGCCGAGCTCGGCAAGGATCTTGCCAGTTTCGGCAGCTTCGAGGAGCTCTACGCGGCGTTCGAGGCGCAATTGCTCGAAGCCTACAAGGCGATTGTCGCCTGCCTCGACATCGCCAGCGAATGCCACGCCGAGCACCGCCCATGCTATCTGCTTTCCAGCCTGGTCGCCGACTGCCTGGAGCGCGGCAGGGAACAGCAGGATGGGGGGGCGAGGTATCACGAATATGGCTTCTCGCCCTTGGGGATAACCTCGGCCGCGGATTCGCTGATGGCGATAAAGCAGGCCGTGTTCGACGCGGGGACGGTCAGCGCCTCCGGGCTGCTCGCCGCCTTGAAAGCCGATTTCGCGGGCTCCGAGAATTTGCGCCGGCGGCTCCGCTCGCTTCCGAAATACGGCGCCGGGCACGCCGAGGCCGACGCCATGTGCGGACGGGTGATGAAATCCGTGTGCGAGCTCAGCCGCGTCCCAAAAGCCCGGTTCGGCGGCCAGCTCAAACCGATGATCTTCACGTTCGTGTGGAACCCTTCCACGAGCGCCGAGCTCGGGGCCAGGGCGGACGGTTCCCGCGCCGGGGAATACATCGGCCACGGCATGACGCCGCAGATGTTCGCCATGACCGAGGGGATCACCACGGCGATAAACTCCTGCGCCTCGCTGGACTACACGTGCGTCACCGGAGGGGCGACCACCATGTGGGACATGGCCCCCGAATGGGCCTCGGCTCCAAACATGCAAGCCCTGCTCTCGGCGTTCCTCAGCCAGGGGGGCATGATTTTCCAAGGCAACACGACGTCGGTCGACGAGCTCATCAAGGCGCGGGAAAACCCTTTGGACTATCCGCACCTCATCGTGCGGGTCGGCGGGTTCTCCGCCCGGTTCAACACCCTTGACGCCAAACTCCAGGCAGAGATAATCTCGCGCAGGCGCCATGCCCGCTGAGGCCTAGCGGGGTAGCCGCCGGCACAGGGCGAAAAGCGGGTAGGACAACGCCACCACGGCAATGGCCGTCGCGGCTCCGACCAGGGGGAAACCAGCCAGCCAATACAGGAAGAGACGCCCGGCGAGTTCCCCCGGCGGATGTTTCTCGAACATGTCCAAGGACAGCGCCGGGATGTCCCCGCCCAGAAACAACGCGCCAGTTTTGACGCAGATCCAAACCACCAGAGGAGCGGTGAACGGCATGCTCACATTCGTTCCGACCAACGCCGCTATTTTGTTGATTTTAAGCTTGACGGCGAGAATGATCGCCAGCAAGCAATGAGCCCCCAAGAAGGGGCTGCAGCCGATGAACGCCCCCAACCCCAAGCCCCACGCCAGCTCCGACGGGCTGGATTCGCCGTGGACGAACTCCTCGACGATGACGTGGAACTGCCGTTTGAAACCACGCTCCGGAACGTCGGCGACCGTCGCGGGCGGATTGGACAACTCCTTGGCGGGACCGCCGGACTCCGCTAGCGTCACCATCTCCAACCCCTTGGCGCGCAAGCCGTCCAACAACGCGGGCAGCAACGCCAACAAGGCCAGACTCTTCTTCCCCTCCTTAAGCTCGTCGCCGCGCCAGTCGAGCTTGCCATCGTGCAACAACACGATGTCCCCTCCCCTGGCGCGCCGGACTAGCAGCGACGCCTGCCGCCGTGTCAGGTGGAGCGCCCCGCCGTCCCGGGGCCACAACGACCAGCCGACAAACACCAAGCCCAACCGCCAGCCCGCCAGCGCCTGCGACGGGCTTTTGATGCCTATCGGCGCGCGGTAGTACGCGGGGAAGTAGCCAACCGCCGCCTGGATGGCCAGGCCGGTCTTGACGATCGAGGCCTCGGTGGCGGCCACGCCGCGGAAATGGACCTTGAAGGCGTCATGAGTGTAGCCGTGCCCCGCCAACTGATGCCCCTCGGCGGCCACGCGCCGGACGATCTCCGGGTATTTGTCGACCAAACTCCCCAGGCAAAAAAAGGTGGCGCGGCACCCCTTCTCCCGCAGGATGTCGAGGACCAGCGGGGTGATCTCCGGGTCGGGCCCGTCGTCGAAGGTGAGGCAAACCTTGTTACCCGCCTCGCGCAGCCGGGCGAGCGTGGGGTGGAGGATAGAGCTGTTGCGCCAGAAGACCGCCCAGAGGGCGATGACGACGAGGAGCAGGAAACTGACGGTGGCGGCCATGGTCAGCAACTGTCCTGACAGGCCTCGCGGAGGGCCTCGACGTAGTCGCGGGTGGCGGTCGCCGCCCGATGGATGTCCAGGGGGGGGATGGCGGAGCCGGAAAGGCGCAAAGGGTTCTTCTCGGCCCCCAGCTCCACCAACGCGGCGAAACGGCGGTGGAACTCGCTAAGCGGCAACGTGGTGGGTGTGAGGGCGTGCATCCCGTCGTGCAGGCGGTGGAGGCCAGGGGAGGAGGCGAACCTGTCCCCGTCCGGACTGCCGAGCGTCGGGGTCTGGACGGTGAAGTTGAACTGGGCGGGAGGCATGGAGCGGACATAGGCGCAAAGGCGGTCGAAATCCGCCGCCGTGTAGTCCGGGCGGACCATGAAGGCGGCCACGACCGCCACGCCCAGGTCGAGCAAAATGCGGTGAGCCCGTTCGTTCTCGGCCACGGTGGCCTGCTTGGAGACGTCGCGCAGCTCGGCGTCGGTGGCCGCCTCGAAGCCCAGGAACACCGCGTCCAGCCCGATCCGCCGCCACAAGGCGAAGAGTTCGGGCTTGCGGAGCACGGTGGTCGAGCGCGCCCAGGCGAAATAGCGTTTCCGCGCCCCCGCCGCTCCTAGGGCCTCGGCCAACTGGCGGATGTATACGGTGTTGGTGAACGTCTCGTCGTCGCAAAAATAGACGTGTCCGGCCTCCAGCCCTTGGATCTCCTCCACCACGCCCCGGACGGCCCGAACAAGGTGCCGCCCGCCCGACAGCAAGGGCACGACGCAGAAAGAGCAGTTCATCACGCAACCGAAAGACGAGCGGAACAACGCCACCGGCGGAAAAATGGTCTCGCCCTTGGGGTGGGACATGGAAGGCCAGACGCAGCTGTAGTCACGGAAATGATAAAGGCTCCGCCGCGGCGCGGGGAGGCTGTCCAGCTCCGGATGCGACGGCAAGGGGCCAGGAGTGGAGCAGTCCCCCGCCGTCAGGCAATGGGGAATGCCTGCGGGGTTCGCCCCGGCCTGGAGGCGCTCCAGCAAAAGGCGGAAAGGGGCGCAACCCTCCCCTCTGACGACGAAATCGACGTCGCTGGACTGGAAGTCGGCTGGCCGCACGGTGGCATGATGCCCGCCAACCACGGTTTTCGCTTGGGGAGCGAGCTTCCTGGCCTCATGGCAGAGGGAAAGCATGGTGGCGTAATCGGTGGTGAAACCGGTGAGCCCCAGCACGTCGGGGGGAGACGCCGCCAGCTCCCGGCGGAAGGCGGCCAGGGGATCGTCATGGAGACGCAAGTCGAGAATGCGGACGTCAGCCCAGTCCGGGGAGGCGGCGGCCAAATAGGCGAGCTCGAGCGGCTCGTGGAAAAGCAACGGTTTGAGCCGGTTTATCGTCGCCAGGACAGGCTTGGGTTTTACCAGCAGCGCCTTCACCGTCCGGCCTGCGCCCCTTTGACCGGCCGCAAGGTTTCAAGCAGCTCCTCGGTCTTGGCCAGGAACACGGTGATCTTCCGGATGGACTTGATCAGGGCGTTGCGCCGCTCCGGCGGCAAGGCGTCGATGTTTGAGCTGCAAGGCTTGAGCAGCTCCTTGACCTCGCGCTGCGCCCGCGTGGCCTGGGCGTGGCTCTCGCGCAAGGCGGCGCGGGCCCGGGACAGATCGCCAAGTTTCAGGCTGATCCGCCCCTGGATCTGGGTGACGACGTAAACTATGCCCTGCCGCCGCGGCACTTCCGAGTTGACCAACGCCACGCCATAATATTTGTCGGCCAGCTCCAAGGCGGAGCCGTAATCGCGCGGCGGGTCCGGCCAGACCGTTTGGAGTTGGGAGAAAAGCTCGTCGAGCGCCCCCTGGCATCCCTTGCCCATGCCCGCTTGGATGTCGGAGTAAAGCCAGGCGAGACGCAGGTAATATCTCGCCAAGGTCAGGGAGTCGCGGTCGCAAACGTCGCGGATGTTCTCCAAGGGCAGCGCCGCGGCCAAAGTCAACTTCACCGCCTGGGGGAAATCGGGCTTCGCCGGATTGACCTGGTCGCCCAGGATTTTCATGGCCCCCCTGCCCTGAGGGGAGACATTCAGATAGTTGCGCAACAAGCGCTGCATAGTGGACAGTTGCAACGAGGTGTCGAGGGACGGATCCTCGAAGGAATCTTTGCCGGCGGTGAACTTGCAGGCGGGACATTGCCACATGTAGTAGAGGGGCGGATGCATCCCCTGGTTGGCCTTGTCCTTCCACTCGTAGGAAACCGGCTTGAGGTCGAGGTCCGTCTCCTCCGTCTTGTAGACACCGAACTTGAACGACCACTGGTCGCTGATCACATCGCAAACAGGACATTTGATCTTGCAAACATTCAGAGGCGTTTCCACTTGCCTTGTCTCCCGCTGACTCCCGCCACAATGACCGGTGAAAAACCGGCGGCCAATTTGCAAAACACCGCCTCGCGGCTTAATCTTTACGTATAGCGTGGGCTAACGCCAAACTCAAGCTCCGCTTCACCTGGAATTAAAGGAAAGATTAGCCCATGCGCGTTTCCCTCTTCGCCGCGCCGCTGCTGGCGGCCATCCTCTGCTCCTGCGCCCCCAAGCCCGCCGCCCCCCCCGCCGGGGAAGTGGACGACAACGACGCCGACTTCATGCACGTCAACTACCAGCCGTTAAGCCCGGGCTTCCGCGACAACTGGTTCGTCGCCCGCGGCGATTGGTCGCTGACGGAACGGGCTCTCTCCGGCGCGGGGGACGCCCAGGCGGATTTGAACGGGCCGTTCTACAGCCCCATGGTTTTCCTGTGCCTGCTCTCCGCCACCCCCAACTCGCGGCCGCGGATCGCCTTCGGCGACGCCTTCGAGCTGGCCGGCGATCCGGCGCCCGACGGCGACGGGATGCTCTTGACGCTCCGCCCCTTGTCCGGCGGCGGTTCCCCGTCCCGGGCGGCCCGCGTCGACTACGGCGAGCCCCGCTCCATCAAAGTGCTGGTCAAAGAGTTGGAAGTCGGGCTTTTCGTGGACGGCAAAGAGGCGGCGCGGCTAGACAGCGGCGCCGACAGCGTCGAGGTGATCAAATTCACCGCCGGCGACCTCGACCATCCCGGCAAGGCGTCGTTCGGCGGCATCCTGATCGCCCAGTAGCCACGGAGACTACCAGCGGGCGTCAGGGCTGGAGAGCAACTCCTTCACCTTCCCCTCGATGATGACGTCGCGGTTGGCGGAGCGCTTGCGTTGTAGCCCCCGCAACTCCTCGAGTTTGGCCTCCATGTGTTCAAGACGGCGCTTGTCCTCGGACACGCGCTGGTCGAAAATCGCGGTGGTCTTGGCCCGGATGGCCTTCTCCAACGCCAGGCGCTTGCCCGGATCGTTCTCGGCGTGATAACGATTGGAGAGCTCCCGCAGCTGCTTCTCCTGCTTGCTGTCCTTGAGCAAGCCTTGACGCGGCCCGGCCAACTCCATCATCTTCTTGCCAAAAGCCTCCGGATCCTTCTCCCGCAAGGCGTCAAGCTTCTCCCGCTCGGCCTTGGGCAGAGAATCCAGGAGCCGCCCGACGTAGAGCATCTCCCGCACGCTAGGCGGAGGCGGCATGCCCCCCCCCCCAAACGGAGGCGGCTCGGCTGACTCGGCCTGCCCCATGACTGGCCAAGCCGCCAGGGACAGGACAATCATCATTGCCGGACGAAACTTCATGTGCCCTCCCAGAGGTTGGCGTTGTCGGTTAACAGCGCGGGTATCTCGACGCTGAATTCGTCTGTGCTCTCGTCCGCGCCGTTGTCCACGCTGGTGGAGGACAGGGCGGCGAAACTCAAGTCAAGCTCGACGCCCAATTCCGCGGCCTCCTTGTCGAACCCCTTGGCGTCCCACCCCGACGCCACGACGGCGGGCAACGTGGCGACGGGAGCGGCGACCATGGCGCGTTTCGGCACGGCCTCGCCAGGCGAGAGGGAAAACCACAGGACTCCCGCCGTCAGCGCCACGGCGGCGGCGGCGGCGAACGCCCAGCCGAAAGGGATGGCGCGCCTTCTGGCGGCGATCCGCCCCGCGGCGGCTTGGCGCAACTTGGCGTCAAGCCATGGCGGCGGATCGATACGGGGCGCCTCCACCTCGGGGAGCCGGCCCCAAAGCTCTTCTAGTTCCAAGTCGCCGAGACGGAGGCCGGACGGATCGCGTGATTTGTCGCTCATGACACCCCCCTTTCCTGGATGAAGACCCTTAAGTTTTTCAAGGCGTACCGCGCTCGACCGAGGGCGGTGTTGAGGGGACAGTCCTGGATCTGGGCGATCTCCTGGAAACTCATGCCATCCTGGCGCAACAAGACAAGCTCGCGCTGTTCCGGGGACAACTGTCCAAGCGCCTCGGTCAGAACGGCGCCGAGGTCGGCGAGCTCAAGCTCATGCCACGGGGCCGCGTCGGCGGCGGGGAGCTCCGCGAGGGCGTCGGCGCTGACAGCCCCGTCAATACGCCGCTCGCGGCGCAGATGGTCGATGGCGGAGTTGTGGGCGATCTTGAAGAGCCAGGAGATGAACTTCTCCTGGTGCGAGTAGTCGGAGAACTTGGCGATGGCCTTGAGCCAAGTGGCCTGGAACACGTCGTCGGCCCGGTCGCCCCGACCGGGAAAAAGCCGATTGAGGAAGCTGTACAGGCGCTGCCGATAGCGCGCGTACAAGAGGTCGAAACCCAAAGTGTCGCCAGCTAAATACATTTCTATAAGCTCCGCGTCGCCGCTGTTCTCGTCAAGCCCAGAGTGTTTCATCTTGCACCGATAACGCCCGGCTGGGTAAGAATATTGCGCCGCGTCCGAAATTCCGTCAAGGGTCGACCAAATGCTCGCGGATGGCGTACCTGGTGAGCTCCGCGATGTTGCGCAGCCCAAGCTTGTCCATGAAGTTCTGACGGTGACGGATGACCGTGTTCATGCTGACCTCGATGATCTTGGCGATCTCCTTGGAGCTCTTGCCCTCGGCGACCAGCTGCAGGACCTCGCGCTCGCGGACGGTGAGCAGCGACGCCGTGGGTTTCGCCCCGCCCTTGAGTTGGCCGAGGTAGTCGTTGAGCACGGCGTTGGTGACGGTGGGGCTGAGGTATTTGCGCCCCTCGTAGACGGAGGCGATAGCCTTGGATAACTCCTCGAAAGCCGAGTTCTTGGGCACGTAGCCGGACGCCCCCGCCTTAAGTATCTCCTGGACGAAACGGTTCTCCGTGTGCATCGAGAGGGCGATGATCCTGGCCTCGGGGTTGGTGCCGATGATCTTCCGCGTGGCGTCGATCCCATTGAGGTCCGGCATGCCGATGTCCAACACCACGATGTCCGGCAACAACTCCTCATAGAGCTGAACCGCCTGACGACCGGTCTCGGCCTCGGCGACGACCTTCATGCCCGGCTCCTTGGCCAGCATGGAGACCAAACCTTCACGCATCAACTGATGGTCGTCAGCAATCAAAATCGTGATGTCTGCCATAGCTTGGATCTCTGTTTTAGTTGTTTTCAGGGCATACCTCGCATTAACGGTAGTATCTTTGAGGCGTCATTTCAAGTACTCGACGCCTTTTTGACAGCACAAATCCACTATCATGCGCCGGGAGGCCGCCAAAAACCACCTTTTTTTCCGGGCCGCTCGGTACAAATCCTGCGCTGACAGGCTATAATACACCAAAACAGTGGAGGACGCCGCTAAATGATCATGCCGGAGAACATCGTCGACCAAAACCTGGACGAGCTTTTCGTCAAGCTATTCGAGAAGAAACTGCGCGCCGCGGAGCTGTCCGGCTTCGCCCTGAACCTTGGTTGCGCCAAAGGCGGCCTAGGTGCGGCCTTCTCGCGGCGCTATCCCAACTGCCTGGTGCATGGAGTCGACGGCGACGCCGAGACGCTCCATTACCAAGGGAGCCTGGTCAACGCCGGCTCGGACCTGGAAACCCAGGTCCGGATGCTGCACGGCCTGCTGCCCCAAGCGGCCATCACCCCCAACAAATACGACGTCATCATCAGCAAAGGGCTGCTCGGCAAGATGCGCGCCCCCATGACCCTCTGGCGCGGAGCCATGGGCGCCGGGGCGGCGGGGGCGATGGTCATGGTCATGGATTACCTGAAGGCGAAGTCCCCGGAGGAGTCGGCCAAACTGGCGGCGCTCCTGGACAAGGACGCCCCGGAAAGCCTCAGGCTGGAATTCGAGTCGGGAGTCGAGCCGGAGGCCGTCGTCGCCCAACTGGCGGAGGCGGGCTGCCCGCTGTGCGTCGAGCTCATGGACGCCTGCCTGGTGGTGGCCTACGGCCGCTTGACCTGAACCGCTACTTGTAGAGGTTTCCGTAGAGCGAGGAGATGGCGGCGGCGGCCTCCTGGAAAGTCTGGAAACGCTTGGCCGGACTGCGTTCGACCATCTTGGCTATGAGCCCCGCGATGCCGGGATCGATGTTGGCCGGCAGTTTCCTGGGCAGGCCGATCCGCTGTTCGAGCGCATGCTCGCTGGCGACCAACAAGGCCTTGGTCTCGTCGCCCATGAGCCGCTCCGGGTCGACGTAGGCGGCGTGGCCGCCGTCGTAGCCCGAGTCCTGGCTGTAATAGGTCTCGCCGGACAGGGCGTGGAACATGATCATGCCCAAACTGTAGATCTCGCTGGGCATCCCCTCCCCTTCGCCGGCCAAGCGCTCCGGAGGCACGTACTGGGGCGAACCCATGGTCACTTTGCCGCCCTTGGCCTTGGCGGCCTCGGCGAGCGGCAGGCAAAGGCCGTAATCATAAAGCCTGGCCTTGCCGGAATAGTTGATGATGATGTTCTGGGGCTTCAAATCGCGGTAAAGGTAGCCGCGGTCATACATGTGTTGCTCGGCCGCGAGCAGCTGCTCCGCCCAGGCGAGGATGAAACGCTGCGAGATCATCGAACGCCCGGCGATCAGGATGTCCAGCCGGTTCCCGGCCAGCGCCTCCATGGCCACGAACGCCTCGTCGCCGGACACGCCAAAGTCCAACACGGCGGTCAGGTGGGGGTGCTCGCCGAAGAGCTTGCCGACCCTGCCCTCCTCAATGAGCCGCTCCCTGGCCAGCGGATCGTTCTTGACGTCCCGCGGCAGGACTTTCACCGCCAGATCCAAGTTCGGGTCCTCGGCGTGGATCGCCTTGTAAACGCTTCCCATGCCGCCGCCGCCCAGAGGCTGGTAAAGCCAGTAGGAGCTGACCCGGTAGGGCACGAAGAACAACTTGTCGCAGGTGGGGCAGATAGAGTAATGGAAAGGCTCAAGGTCGGAGAGCTTCAGCTCCTCCCCGCAATACTCGCACTTGTAGACGTCCCGCGCCAGCACGCTGGCCACTGGCCTTCTTTTCTTCTTGAAGATGTTCAGCGCCATAGGGAATCTTGCCGTTTTTGCCCAATGTTTCCAGCGACCGCGTCCAAGGAGGACGTTCCTGCTTATATTGTATTGAACCGGACGGCATAATTCAAGCCGCCTTGCCCCCTTTGACGCGAAAAACTTGCCCGGGGCGCCAACGCCGCCATTATCATCGGGCATGCCCCGCGATGGCCCCGAACAGGGTCATCGGGGTGCTGCGCTGGATCGCCACCTCCACCAGGTCGCCGGGGGCCAGGCCGGGGATAGGCTCGAAAACCACCACCTGGTTGGCCGTCGTCCGGCCCGTCCAGCGGGAGGCGTTGCGCTTGCTAACGCCCTCGGCCATCACCTCAACCGTCCGCCCCCTCATCGCGGCGTTGTGGCGGGCGGTCCGCTCCGCCAAGTCGGCCAACAGTATCTGGTTGCGCTCCTCCTTGACGGCGTCGGGGAGCTGGTCGGGCTCGGTGGCCGCGGGCGTGCCCTCGCGCGGCGAATATTTGAAGATGTAGGCGTTGTCGAAGCCAACCTCGTCCATCACCGAACGGGTGGCGGCGAAATCCGCCTCCGTCTCCCCGGGGTAGGCCACGATCACGTCGGTGGAGAACGTCACGTCCGGCATCCCGGCCTTCAGCTTCGCCACCACGTCCAGATATTTGGCGACGCCGTAACGCCGGTTCATACGCTTCAGAATGGCGTCGGAACCGGACTGCAAGGGCAGATGGATGTTGTCGCAGACCTTCGGCAAGGAACATATCGCCTCGACCAAGTCGTCGTTGAAAAACCAGGGGTGCGGGGAAGTGAAACGCAGGCGGCGCAAGCCGGGGATGGCGTCGAGGCGGCGCAACAAGGCGGCGAAGGGGGACGCGTCAGGAACCACGTCGACGTTCTGGCTCAGGCCGTAGGCGGAGACGTTCTGCCCTAGCAGCGTGATCTCCTTGACGCCGTCGGCCACGAGCTCCTCCGCCTCTACGACGACGGATTCGGGCGAGCGGCTCAGCTCCCGCCCCCGGACATAGGGAACGATGCAGTAGGAGCAGAACATGTCGCAGCCGCGCATCACCGAGATGAAGGAGGATATCCGATTGTCCTTGAGGTGCTTGCCCATGGCGTCGAGGACGCTGTGGTCGCCGCCGGTGAGCGATAGCCTGGAGCGGGCCTTGGCCTCGCGCTCGACGATCTCCGGGAGCTGGTGGAGCTGTTCGGTGCCGAGCACGAAGTCAAGGTGTGGCAGCTCCCGCAGCAAGTCCTCGCCGCGGCGCTGGGCCATGCAGCCCATCACGCCAATGATGATCTCCGGGCGCTCCCGCTTGAGCCGCATCAAGATACCGAGCTTGCCGACCGCCTTGCGCTCCGCCTGCTCGCGCACGCTGCAAGTGTTGTAGAGCAGCACGTCCGCCACCGCCTCGTCCTCGACCATCACGTGGCCGCGCTCCACCAGCGCCGCGGCCATCGCCTCGCTGTCGCGCTCGTTCATCTGGCAGCCATAACTGCGCATGTATATGAGCATCGTTTGCTTTATCCCCGATTGTCGTTTATTTTACCGCCCTAATGTAGACGCTGCAACCAACTTTTGAAAGAACCATAATGACGCCAAACAAGAATTTGCCATACTTGGACTGGAGCCGGATCAACACCCTGATCGCCCTGGCCCTCACCGAGGACGTGGGCGACGGCGACGCCACCAGCCTCGCCGTGATCCCCGCCGGCATCCGCGCCACCGCCAACTTCGTCACCCGCCAGGAATGCGTCTGCGCCGGATTGGAGGTCGCCGCCGCCGTCTTCAAGGCCCTCGACCCCAACTCCGTCTGGACCCCCTGGGCCGACGACGGCGACAAACTCCAGCCCGACAACATCATGGCGTCCGTCAAGGGCGACGCCCGCGCCTTGCTCACCGGCGAGCGCACCGCCTTGAACTTCCTCCAACGCCTCTGCGGCGTCGCCACCACCTCCGCCCGCTACGCCGCCGCCTGCTCCGGAAAAACCGTCGTCCTCGACACCCGCAAGACCACCCCCGGCTGGCGCAACCTGGAAAAATACGCCGTCGCCGCCGGCGGCGCCACCAACCACCGCGTCGGCCTCTACGACCGCGTCATGGTCAAGGACAACCACCGCTTCCTCGCCGGACTGGAAGGCGAGGGCGCCATACTCAGGTCGGTCGAACGCTCCCGCGCCGCCTACCCGCAACTGGAGGTCGAGGTCGAGGCCGACACCTTGGAGGAGGTCGCCGAGGCCGTCGCCGCCCGCGCCGACTACATCCTCCTGGACAACATGAGCAACGAGCAAATGGCCGAAGCCGTCAAACTCAACCACGGCGTCGCCAGACTCGAGGCCAGCGGCAACATCACCATCGAACGCATCCCCTCGATCTGCGCCCTCGGCGTCGATTTCATCTCCTGCGGCGCCTTGACCCACTCGGTCAAAGCCGTCGACATCTCAATGGAAACCACCCTGGAGCCCTGACCATGATCGACACCGTAAGATGGCATGACGACAAACTCCGCCTCATCGACCAGACCAAGCTCCCGGAGGAGCTCGTCTATATCGAGACCGACGACGCGCAGGAGATTTTCAGCTGCATCAAACGTTTGGTCGTCCGGGGAGCCCCGGCCATCGGGATCGCCGCCGCCCTCGGCCTGGCCGCCGTCTGCCGCAAGAGCCAGGCGAAGGACAAGCCCGGCTTCCTGAGCGAAGTCAAGCGGACGGCCGACTACCTGGCCACCTCCCGCCCCACCGCCGTGAACTTGTTCTGGGCGTTGAACCGCTGCGTCGCCAAGCTGGAAAACTCCGCGAGCAGCTCCCCCGCAACGCTCGCCGAGGAGCTGCTCGCCGAGGGGCTGGCCATCTTGGCGGAGGACATCGCCATGTGCCAAGCCATCGGAATCCACGGCGCGGACTTGCTGCGCGACGGCGACGGCGTGCTCACTCACTGCAACGCCGGAGCCCTGGCCACCGGCGACTACGGCACCGCCCTCGCCCCCGTCTACGCGGCGAAGGAGCAGGGCAAAAAGCTCACCGTCTACTCCGACGAGACCCGCCCCTTGCTGCAAGGCTCGCGGCTGACCGCCTGGGAGCTGCGCCAGGCCGGGGTCGACGTGGTCACCATCTGCGACAACATGGCCGCCCAGGTCATGCGCGAGGGCAAGATCAACGCCGTGATCGTCGGCGCCGACCGCATCGCCGCCAACGGCGACACCGCCAACAAGATCGGAACCTACGGCGTCGCCATCCTGGCCAAACACCACCACATCCCCTTCTACGTGGCCGCCCCCTACTCCACCATCGACGCCAGTTTGCGCGACGGCTCCGGCATCCCCATCGAACAGCGCGACGGCGACGAGATCCGCCGCGGCTTCGGCAAGCTCACCGCCCCCGCCGACGTGCGCGTCTACAACCCCGCCTTCGACGTCACCCCCAACGACCTCATCGCCGGGATCATCACCGAGAGCGCCGTCCTGCGCCCCCCCTACGCCCAAAGCCTCAAGGACTTCCTGGCCGCCAAAGGTTCTTGAACCTCATCCGCGGACAGCCCGCCAGAGGAAATTTCACACCCATAATAATAAGTTAATTTAATTAACTTTAATACCATAATTATTCCACATTAACACAAACATTAATAATTAAAGCATTGACTTTTTGTGGGATTTCATTATTTTGATATTAAACAGCGGAGCTTGAGGGCATGATGGACTTCAAAGAGATCGCGGGAACGGCCTGGCAACGGAAGAACAAGAGCCTTTTCAGCATGATGCAGCTGATCTGGGAGAACCCCGGGCTCAACCGGGCCGAGGCCTCCAGGCGCCACGACAGCAGCAAAGTCGCCGTGACCAACTGCGTCAACAAGCTTCTTGAGCTCAGGATCGTCGAGGAAGGCGCGGCAGTCGAGTCCAAACGCGGCCGCCGCCCCGTGGCCTTGCGTTTCCGGAGAGATTTGTTCCACTCAGTCGGCGTCAGCCTCCATGACGGGCACATGGCGCAAGTCTGCCTGACCAACGCCGCCGGGGAAACGGTGGCGGAACAAACCCGCTACATCGAGACGGTCGCCGCGGAGGATAAATGCCGCGCCGTCATGGACATGATCCGCGAAGTGGCGGGGACGTCGCTCCAGGACGCCTTGGGGATCGGGATCTCCTTGACCGGCATCCTCAACCCCGAGACCGGGCGGGTGGTGTCCTCCGCCCAAATCCCCGGCGCCACCGACTTCGACTTGGCCGGACATCTCAAGCATGAGTTTGGGAAACCCGTCCAGCTCATCAACATGTCGCACCTGCTGCCGCTGCTGGAGCTCCGGCTAGGCAAAGCCAAGGGCATGAGCTCCTTCCTCTATATCGACCACGGCTACGGCCTGGGCATGGTCTTGAACGGCAAGCTGTACAGGGGCCACCAGGCATGCGGCGGCGAGCTCGGGTTCTTGCGGATAAGGGACTATGGGAAAACCGGTTCGGACGGGCGGAACGGGCTATTCGCCACCGTCGCCCCCACCTGGAAAGTCACCGACAAGCTAGAGGAGATCATCGCCGCCAACGGCAACACCCTGGTGAAGAAACACCTACGCCCGGAGACCTCCAAAGTCACGCTGGACATGGTGGTCAAAGCCATAAAGGAGGGGGACATGCTGTGCGCGCGCCTGCTGGGCGAGACGTTCCAGGTCATCGGCGAAGTCGCCCTCGACTTGGCGTACCTCTTCAACCCCGAGGCGATTTTTTTCGAGCCGTGGACCGCCGATTGCCCCGAGTGTTCCATCGACATCGTGAAGAGCCAGATGTCCCATTACGGGGTCTGTCATTGGGGCTTGAAAACCGAGGTGCTTAGCGCGTCCTGCGGCAAGGAGTCCTTGGCGCCGGGCGCCGCCATGCTGCCGGTCGACGCCGTATTCAGCAAATAACAGAAAAACCACGGAACAAGGAGGATGCAATGCTGACCAAAAAACAACTTGTCGGCCCATGGGCGGGGCTGCCAGTCGCATGGAACAAAGATTTCACTTTTGATGAAAAGACATACCGCGGCGACGTCTCGCGGTGCTGTGAGGCGGGTGTGCACGGGGTGTACACCGGTGGAACCACGGGGGAATTTTACGCGCAGGAATTTGAGGAATTTGCGCAGATAACCGAAGCGACCATAGCCGAGTGCGCAAACGGGAAAACGCCGGTGATGATCGGTTGCACGGCGACACATACGCGCGGCGCGATCCGCAAGGCGCGCCATGCGCAGGAAAAAGGCGCCGATGCCATTCAATTGGCATTGCCATTCTGGATGGAAGTGTCTGATATGGATGCCATGAATTTTTTCAAAGAAGTGTCCGATGCCGTGCCGGGGATGCCGATGACAATCTACGAAACCCTGCGAGCGAAAAAGGCAATATCGCTGGAGTTGCATAAGAAAATACATGAAATGGTGCCTGCGGTCATCGGGGTGAAAAGCAATGCCAACACCGTCGGCAACTCCCCGGATGGCTGCAGGGAGTTAAGCAAATTCCACCACGTCTTTGTCGGAGAAATGCTATGGGGAAAGTTGGGGCCGTTCGGCGCGATTGGTTGTTGCAGCGCGTTTATCTATCAAAATCCGCGGATTTTACTGGCAACGTTTGATCTCCTTGCGAAAGGAAAATGGGACGAGCTGAATGTCTGGATGGAAAAATACAACCGGCTCATCGGTGAGGGGTTGAAGCCGATGTTTGAGGCGGGATGCGAGGACAGCGCAATTGACCGCCTGCTTGGATTAAGTGCGGGATTCTTGAAAACAAGCCTCCATTGCCGCAGGCCGTATCCAAGTTGCACCACCGCGCATTTGACTCAATTCCGAGCATGGCTGGAGAAAAATCTCCCTGAATTTCTCGAACTTTAAGATGGAGGAAACATGAATAGCAACGAAAAGTCGGTTGACAGCACCGCATTACAGGCGATCGATGTCCATGGCCATGCCGGAATCTACTGCGGGAGCAAGCATCCGCTGCTGGACGAGTTCTTCACCGGAGGAATCGCGGCTGTGCGTGAAAGAGCGCAAACGGCGCGCATCGAGATTACGCTTGTTTCAGCACTCGGCAGTCTCCTGCCGCGGGGAAACGCCGATCCCGTGCGTGGCAATCAGGAGCTGGAGCGGGAAATAGACGGAAGCAAATATTTCCGGCAATGGATCGTCGTCGATCCGCGTATTCCCGAGACGTTCGAACAGGCGATGCGGATGATAAAGGACGGACTGGGTGTCGGAATAAAAATCCACCCTGAGGAACACAGATATCACATCAAGGATTATGGGCGGACAATTTTTGAGTTTGCAGCCCGCAACAGATTCGTGATTCTTTCGCACAGTGGAGAGCTGAACAGTCTTCCTGCGGATTTTGTTCCCTGGGCTGACGCATACCCCGAGACGACGTTGATCCTCGGCCACCTCGGTTTCGGACACAACGCCGATCCGACACTTCAAGTGCGCGCGATTCAGCAAAGCAAGCATGGCAACATTTTTGCCGACACCTCCAGCTCTTGCTCCCTATGGTCGAACATGATCGAGTGGGCGGTGAAGCAAGTTGGCGCAGATAAACTGTGCTTTGGCACAGATGCGCCCCTCTATGATTCGTTCACGCAGCGCGCGCGAATCGATGCGGCCGGAATAACCCCTGATGAAAAAAGGAAAATATTGCGAGGTAATTCGTTACGTATTTTCAACATGCACTGAATTGCACGCAGATTCTGAACGCCCAGGAGTTGAAGCATTGACTTTTCAGCGGATTTCACTATTGTGATATTCAAACAGCAAAACTTGAGGACATGATGCCCTTCAAAGAGTTTACGGTAACTGCCGGGAGGCGGAAACCCAAAATTCGCAGAGCCGCCATCGCCAACAGAGCCAAACTCCTTGGACGCGGGAGCGTCGTGGAGGGTGTGGCGCAGTTGGTGGCGATGGCCTTGACCGGAGGAATCGCCACGGCCACCATGGCGGGGAAGGCGTCCACCGCAGGCGGCGAGGCCGGGCGGCTGGCCGCAATTGAGTCGATAGCCAAAGGAGTTATAAGCCATGCGAAAGAAATTCACACTCGTTGAATTGCTCGTTGTCATCGCGGTGATTGCCATTTTGGCGGGGCTGCTGCTGCCAGCGCTGAAGAAAGCCAAGGACACGGCGAAAAAAACTATTTGCACCGGAAATCTAAAGCAGATTGCTGTCGCCTTTAGTGCCTATTTGTTCGATTACAACGAGTATTACCCGAAATCCATCCTTTGCGAATACGGTTATTACTGGAGCAATATGTTTTATTGCGACACAACCGGAAAGCCGCTTGAGGGAAGCGGAACATGTGTTTGCGGGAAGCATGGTAAAATGAACAATTACCTTGGATATTGTGGCAATGGCAACAAATACGAGAGCGGAATTTTCCATTGCCCCAGCCAGACAATAAGCCCGTGCGTGAATACTCCAAAGTGTCCTGTATCCTATGGCATGGCAAACTTTCCGGGCGGTAAGGCTTATAGCACTGCCAGTTGGACAACGCCGCACAGTAAAATCTCCAGCATTGAGGTTCCCTCTTTAGGCATGCTTGTGATGGAGGGGGGAACCTTGAATATAGAGGGCTGGATTTGGTGGAATGTGACTATTCCTAGAAATCATTTTGGTTTGAACAATGGCATCCATTCACTCGGAACCAATGTCCTTTATTTCGATGGTCATGTTGACCATAAAAGGGTCTATGATATCCCTCCAGATAGCAACACGTTAACTTCCAGTAAAAATTTCTGGTTTGGAATAAAATAAACACATCCACGCAATGCGTTTTCCGCAAACTGGGTGGACGGCGAGATAACTAAGGAACAATAGATCATGACAAAAGAGATATCTGGGCAGAAATCAGATTTTGAATTTATTGACGAACGGATAGTGGAGCACACATACTTGTTGGAAAGAAAAGTTACACCGCTGTCAAAGTATCCCCAAAATCCGATAGCTGTAAATTCCAATGGTTCATGCGGGGTATCTCTTGAGAACGGAATTATCAGGATGTGGTACATCGGGCGCGAGGCAATCAAAGGAGAAGCTCCTTATAATGGGCTAATTCCTCTGGGGGAACGCACGTTAAGATATGCAGAATCAGTCGATGGGTATCATTGGGAATTTCCATCTTTGGGGCTTACAACCTTTCATGGCAACAAGAGAAACAACATTCTGATAAAAAAAGGCTCAACCGACATAAATGGAAAAATGCTTTATGCCGGCCAGCAACGTGGCTTTAGCGAGATGGCCTGTATTGCCGACACGGACAGATGCCCTTCCGCAAGAGGCAGGCACACCATGTTCATGCCGGAAAATCATGGTTGCTTTTTCTATTCCGACGATGGCTATAAATGGACGGCATATGAAGAAAATCCGCTTTTAGATTTTGGCGGTTCGGACACCTATAACAACTTTTTCTTTGACCATAAAACAAACAAGTATTTTCTCTACCACCGTCCGCATCCTGATCTCCATGCTGGCTGGGCCAGGGCAAATAGGCTTATAGCGTGTATCTGCAGCGACAACCTCCTTTCATGGGATTGGGGAAATGTGAGGTGCGTGCTGGACACTGACGGCAGGGATGCACCCGCCGTCCCAAGATTTTTCAAGCCGAATGAAGATGAAGGCACACCTCACCCCAGAGGGCGGGACATCCAGTTTGACAGCATGACCGTGGTCCCCTATAAGGATATTTACTTGGGGTTCGCAGGCATGATAGACAATACGAGCTCGGGGCGTTACGAGACGTATTTGCTTCACAGCTACAATGGGGTTGACTGGATTCGTGAACCTTATAGCACTCCTTTTATTTGTTCGTCAGAATTCGGGAAATGGGACAGTGGAATTGTTGGACAAATTCCATCCGGTTGTCCTATTGTAATTGGAGATGATTTGATATTTCTCTACATGGGGTCTAATATGACACACATGTGGAAGCTAATGAACAATGAAAAAGTTGAGAAGAGAGGTGTCGGCGTTGGTTGTGTTAAAAAAGGCCGCTTGGCAGGTTATCATGCGGATAATGTGAAAGGCGAGATCTTGACGCGGCCATTTCTTTTAACGGAGAAGAAATTGGAAATAAACGCTGATGCGAGAAATGGGGAGATACGGTTCGGCGTCTTCAACGCCGATGGAAGTCCTATCGATGAATTCTCCCAACAGAATTGCATGGAAATACATACGGATGGTATTGATTTAAAGGCAACATGGAGAAACGGGCAGGATCTGTCCTCCCTGCTGAACAAAAAACTAAGGTTGAGAATATCCATTGAAAATGGGTCGATATATGGTTTCAAACTACTGGAGTAAAAAGGCTTAAACCATGCTAAAACAATTAAAATTATTGGGAGTTTTCGCATCAACGGCTGGACTTGCGGCCAGCTTGGTTGCGGCAAAAGAGAATTCAACGTTGTCAATTCCTGAGGAGACGCCGTATCAAAAGACGATTTTTCCAGAGGCGCAATGCCAGCCGGGATTGATGTTTCCGGGAATTCCATGCGATTGGGAGCAAATTCCATTGAACGGAACATGGAAACTAGCGGTTGTCAAAACATTGGAGACTGACAGCGACACCTTTGACGACGCAGGGATGAAAGAGAACTTTTTCAGCAAAGACTTCAACGACTCGTCATGGGAAAGCAAGGAAGTCCCTCAAAGCTGGTACGGCAGCGATTTTGTCATGGGCAAACTGGGCTGGTATCGACGCAGTTTGAATGTGACACCCGAGCAAGCTGCCGCCGGGAAAAGGATTGTCTTGGACTTCCGCCGAATAGCTGATAAGACGGATGTTTGGATAAATGGGCAGAAAGTTGGAGACAGTCAGCGCGGGCGTTTTAACAGCGTCCAATTTGACATAACTCCGTTTGTTGTCAAGGGCGCCAACACCTTGGCTGTCAGAGTCTATGACTTCGCCGGGCATAAAGATTACCCTAGAAGACAGATCGGCGGCATATACGAGCCTGTTCGGTTGCTCGTGACGCCCTCGGATGTTTACTCCTGCTGCATGATGGTCACAACACTGTTCGATCAGCAAGCTATCTCGGCAAAGGCAAAAATCATCAATTCCAGCGGAAAAGAGCTTGAGGTAACCTTCTCTTGCGAAATTGCGAACTGGAAAGACAAGCGCATTGCCGCAAGCCAACAATTCCATGCAAAATTGAAGCCAGGCGAGAATTGGATTGACATTGCCCCGATAAAACTTAACAGCCCGATTGCGTGGAGTCCCGAAAATCCGCATCTCTACACATTGACGCTGAAAGATGAAAGCAGTAAAAGCATCGGCATGACGCGTTTCGGATTCAGGGAGTTTAAGGTGGAGGGCGAATGGCTGTGCTTGAACGGCAAAAAATACAAACCTCGCATGTTTACATTTCCGATTTGGTATTCACCATATTTACTTGCGAACCAAGACAGCATGATGGAAAAATTGATACGGTTTTGCCAAGCGTTAAATATTAACATGCTCCGCCCACATTCGGGCGAGGGCACGTTGCCAGAGACCTTCTTCATGCTTTGCGACGAAATCGGGATGCCTGTCTATGTCGACTGGGCAGGCCTGCAATACATCCCTGATTTTTTCAATCCAGAGACTGACAAGACAGCGGAGGCGTGGAGAACGCTTGAGTCTTTCATGAAGGACTACTATTCGCATCCAAGCTACTGCATGTTGTCCTTTGGCAATGAGCTATATTGCTATAAAGACAGCGACAGCAAGAAGCTGGATTTCCTTTACGGCAAAACCAAGGAGCTTGACATCCAGAACCGACCGCTTTGCACCTCCACCGGACGGCAAACGCTTGAGGCTATAGGTGGGGGAATGATCAAAGAGAGAACCGACGTGTTGGACGACCACCAATACCGTGGTTCCTATTGCGGGTCATGGCAGGAAAACATTACGCACCTTGGCAACTATGCGAAAGCCGCAGGTAAATACTGCAAGACGCCCAAACCCAAAATCGACGCGGAATACGGCATGCCGGGCAACATGCTCCGTTACCGCCCAGTGACAAAAACGTTGTTCAAAGCGTTTGAGCTTGACAAGGCGTCGTTGGAATTCAAGGAAAAATTCATCGGGTTTGTTCAAAGCCCGCTAGGCCAGGTTGGCGTCTATCTGAGAGTTGCGATGAACTACCGTTCACCCCAACAGTATCTGGACGAGATTCCGCATCAGGAAAACATGGTGTATAAACAACTGAAAAGAAATGTTGAAATATATCGCAGAGCAGGAGTAAATTGCATTGGCGGGCACACCAACGCTGGGCTGACAGACTTGACATTTGACGGCAAAACCGGACATAGCAGCACCAGGGCATCGTTCGGGCTGCCCGGACCGATCGACGCAAAAAAAGGGTACTATGTCGACATGCCCCTGAAATTCGAGCAGAAGCGGATCTACAACCCGACGCTGGTCAGCGCCGGGGTTTTCAACCAGGAGCCCCTTCCCGGCTCGAAGCAGCAAATCGAAGTGTTCGTCACCAACGACCTCAACGAGAGCGGCGAGTTCAAGGTCGTCCCACTGCTCAGGTTCGGCGGGCAGTCCACCGTTTTGCCGGAGCTGGATTTCGGCAAGATCGGCGAGATGGGACAACTGTCGAAAACCCTCGAATACACCACGCCGCGGCTCTCCGGCGTCAATCGGGGCAGGCTGGAGCTCTACCTCTTCAAGAACGGCTAACGGGTCGGCGACAACTTCTACGCCCTGACCGTCATCGACACAGGCAAACTTGGACAAACGCCAGAAGTGGCGCTCTACGACTCGGCCGAAAGCGTGTTCAAGGGCCTCGGGGTCAACACCAGCGCCAGCACCTGCGGAAGTCTCGGACTGAAGGCGGAAAAGATAGCCGATTTCATCAAGCTGGACGATTACAAATATCTGATCATCGGAGCGAACAGCTTCGACAAAAACATCATCGACGCCGGGGAGAAGATCCATGACTGGGTCAAGAAAGGCGGCAAGCTGCTGTGTTTCGAGCAGTCGCTTTGCGGGACGATCCCGTTCTACCCGAACTACAGCGTGACCTCGGGCAGCTCGGCTACGTTTGTCAGCATGGTCACGCCCGAGCATCCCGCGTTCAAGGACTTGGTTCAAAACGATTTGGACAGCTGGGCCGGAAGCATGGGTTACATGTACGACTTTATCCTGTCCCCGCTCGACATCGGGGCGGTGGCCGTGGCGCCAACCACTACCTTCCTGGACAAGGACAGCATCAAACCCACCCTGTGCGACGTGAAGCTGGGCGACGGGCAGATCATCTTTTCCCAGATCGCCGCCACCAAACGGGTCGACACCGACGCCACCGCCCGGCGCTACACCAAAAACCTGCTGGAATACTTTTTCGACAAGGAACCGTCGAGATTCGCGTTGAGCCTGCCGGAGAAGGATTTCAAGAAAACAGTGTATCTCGACGAGAAAGAGGCGCTTATGTTGAACTTGGGCAAGTTCGCCAACCAAGGCTTCAGCGACGACGTCGCCAATGACGGCAAGGGCGGCTGGGCCGATTTCGGCACGGGCTTGCCCGACATCCCCAAAGGGGTGACCCGGCTCCAGGGCGGCGTGCCGTTCAACATCATCGACCCGGCCAAGAACAACGGGAACGGCTGCGTCGTGCTGAAAAGCAAGCAGCGCCCGAACTTCCCCGCGAAAATCACCGGCGTCCCGGTGAACGCGGAGTTGAAGAGCCTGTATTTCCTGCACACCGCCATGTACGCCACGCCGGGCCCGGCCTTGAAGTACATACTGCATTACGCCAACGGCGCGACCCGGACGTTCACCGCGACGACGGAACAGGACATCCCCGACTGGTGGGGGCCCAAAAACAAGCTCAACGCCACGCTAGTGTACAGCGTGACCTCCGGCGGCGCGCTGCCCAAAGGGGTATACTTGAGCGAGTTCATCAACCCGCTGCCCCGCGAGGAGATCAAGTCCCTTGACATCGAGTCCTGCGACAGTGCCACGCCCTTTGTGATCGCCATCACCGGACACAAGAAGCTGACCTCGGTCATCTCCGGCGTCGGGGAGAAATGACACCATGACACGACATATCGTGGCTATCGCGCTCCTGTCCCTCGCCGCCGCCCTCCCGGCGGGGGGGGCGGGGCATGTCGAATACCAGAGCCCCGGCTTCTGTCTCACGGTGACGCCGGAAGGCGTTCTCCAGGACATCCGGGCGGACAGCGTGACGCTCATTCAGAGGGCGTTCCTGTTCGGCTCCTACCCCGCGGACACGACGCGGCGCGACACCCGGTTCTTCCAGGGAAGCGGAACCACCCGAGCGACCATCACCCAGCCCGTCCCAGGCACCATGCTCGTCAGCCTCAACGACGCCATCCTGGGCAACGGGGAGCACCAACAAGGCATCAAATACCGCCAGCGGATCACCGTCACGCCCTACCGGATAGACGTCGCCATGGAAGTGGAGACGCTGGTTCCAATGGCGTCGAACTACTGGATATTCAACTCGTTGCACCAGGTCTCGCTGCATTTCGCCGGCCACGGATTCCGCTATGGGCAAGACGGCCTGGGGGTGGTTCCGGCGGAATACGACAAGGGCGCCAGCATCCCGTCCACCACGAACTTGGCCTTCTCCGGGGAAAAGGGGGTGCTGAGCTTCATCGCCGGACCGGATACGGACATAGTCACAATGGACGCCCGCGCCTGGGGCGGAGACCATTTGGACATGCGGATCTTTCCGAAGACCCAATGGCAAACCGCCCAAGTGCCCTATCCCGCAGGGAGCAAATTCAAATGGTCGTACGCCATTGAGTACAAACCGCATCCACGCTAAAGCTCGTCCCAGCGGGGTGTGCTGGTTCACCGGGAATCCGAAAAAACGGGTATCCAGTTTAACTTGGTAACGGCACGGGGGCGCTGCCCCCGAACCCCCGGGGTTTTTAAGGCATGAAGGGCATCCCGATAG
>Ga0209467_1000200_pt1 | contig 108544 bp, 107 predicted proteins | sample Higcelwee11metaG_FD_187175 | JGI IMG/M metagenome (GOLD analysis project Ga0209467, IMG submission 187175) | Freshwater pond sediment microbial communities from the University of Edinburgh, under environmental carbon perturbations - High... | ecosystem: Environmental > Aquatic > Freshwater >...
AGTCCTGTCGCCGTAGCGAAACCACTGTTACTGATCAAATAGTCCGTATAAAGTTCAAGGTAGTCTGTTTTCATGCTCTATAAAAGCATATTGTGTGCCTTGATAGTTTTTACTGCGTAAGGTCAGGAATTAATTAAAATTAGAAAAGGGAAAATGATGTCAAATAAAGAACATTCAAAGGCAACACGTTTGATGGCTTCGTATGCATCTTGGAATTACGAGTTTAATCGAAAAGTTAGACAAAAATTTGGACAATACTCAAATATATTTTTGAATAATAGCGATGATGTAGATTATGAATTTGTCCTAAGTAGCACAAAAAAAACTCAGATTGTCCATACAATCTTTTTAGTTGTTTTATTTATCACAGGATGGCTTGTACTTGATGAAATAATGGATGTTGGTGCTGAGATAAAAGCATCCGAAGAAGCTTTATCCAATATAGTAAATTTGGTATTATTTGCATGGCTGTCAAGTTTTATTTATGATGTTGTTCGATACAAAAGAACTATTTCACTTTCTAATGAGGACGTGGATACGGATGGGTATAGACTTCCATCGAAAAAGCAAAACTTAGCAGTATATTCCGGTAAAAATCCATTTGTCGGATATGGTTCGATTAACAAAAATATCTCATTTGTCGTTTCGACTCAAAAATCCAAAAAATTATTAGCGCAATCTCAGCCAATTATTGAGTTTTCAGAAGACGAACTCTATAAAACAATCATTACGAAACTTTTACCATTGGGACATCTTCACGAAAAATTATTTGTCGAAGGTACAACGATGATGGGGCATAATGAATTGCTATCTGCTATCACTAGTGGAACTGTTGAGCAAGAGGTTTGGGATATGTACTCACTTAAAAATGATGAAAATATCCGTCGCTATATTTGCATATCGGAATTAAACACTACGAATGAAATGCAATCTGCTTTTTTTATCCGAATGTCTAAGCTTCAAAATTCTTTGTTTGTCGAATTGACACACACGACTCTTTTGCCTATAGCACCGAAATACCGAATTTCAGAGCGTTTACCGAAACACATATCAATCACACGATATATTGTTATGGCTCAGGCTTCCTTTTTAACTATGATTATTCAGTTACCAAAATCGATTTTTTATGGATTAGGATTCATCTTTTCTCTGCAACAACGGTTATTTGCAGAACGGATAGTTAAAAAACAAATTCGTGAAAATCCGCTTTTTGATTATGGCGAGGTTTCTACATTGAGAGAAGATATAGCAGATAACTCATTTCAAACTTTTTATAACTCTATGGATTCTGAGCAATTCTCAAAAAGGGTAGAAAAAACGTTTTTTGATGTATTAGTAGGATTTTTGGATTCTAAAAATATTGATACGTCTGAATTGGCACAACAAGAAAGTGCCATCATTAATCAAGGATTGATCGTCTCAGGAAATTTAAATGCGAATGCGGTTGGCGTAGGTAAGCGAATTAACTTTTTTGGTAATAAAGCAGGAAAAGCATCCGCATGATTAATCAGGGAATTATCGGGCATGTCAATGCTGAGAGTGTTGTCATTGCGCCGAATGGCAACGTCAATATCGGTACGAATGGAATTAATACACAGTGGAATGCCGTCAATCAGTGGCTCATTAAAAATTCTGCTCATATAGAGCGGATGGATGAACTGCAAAAACAGGTAGATACTCTGAAAGCGAAAATATCGGAAGGTTCTTTAACCCTGTCCGAGACACGATCAATTTTTCAAACGATCAAAGACGCGGTAGGGCTTACTGTAGATGCAAACGAATTAATTAGCATCTTTAAACAAATTATAGACTTATAAAAGGAACCCAAAAATGACCCAAAACCTCTCGAAACTTTCCCTTTCCCTCGTCGCTTCGGCTCTGTTGGCAGGTAATGCCCTTGCTCTTGACCCTGCTATAACCAATTTTGGGTATGTAGGAGGAAACAATATCCCTCTTAGCATCTTTAACGCAGCCGATCCGACAAAGATCAAGTCCATTTCAGGACTTAGCTTTTCAACGGCAACGGCGATAGACCCAAGGGGAAACTATTTTTATGTAGGAGATAATGATAATATAAGGATAACAAAGTTCGATGCGTATAGTGGAGTAGTTGTAGGCTCACCTATAGTTATAGGAGATAGTCCGTATGGCATTGTACTTAACCATGACGGTTCAAAGGCGTATGTTGTTAGCCCGGGTGTTGACATGTTTTCGGTAATAGATACCGCTACCAATACATTGACTCAAATCTTCCATATCCTAGGTAGTGAACCATTAGGAATCACTCTAAACCATGACGGCTCAAAGGCGTATGTTACAAATGCAAGCAGTGATACACTCTCTGTGATAGATACCGCTACCAATACAGTTACTTCAACAATAACTGTAGATGATGTACCGGTAGGAATCACTCTAAACCATGATGGCTCAAAGGCGTATATTGCAAATTTTGGTAGTGGCACACTTTCGGTAATAGATACAGCTACCAATGCAGTGACTGCAACCATAACCGTAGGTAGTAAACCATTTGGCATAGCCCTCAGTTTAGATGGTTCTAAGTTATATGTCGCAAATCGAGATAGCTCTTCTGTCTCTATCATCGACACGGCTACAAACAGCGTAATCCAAACTATCACAGGTATAGATAGTGCATACGGACTCTCTACCTCGCCTGATGGCTCAATGGTATATGTTAGAAGTTGTTACACCGATAAGCTTTTTACCATCAACACAAGCGACAATAGTGTAACAACCTACACGGGATTTAGTTCAAATTTTACTTATAACATCTCCCCTTTCATCTCTCCAAACCTCATAACAGGAACCCTCAGCGTATCCAGTGCGGCAGATATGGCGGCGAAAGGATTTGACAATTCTGTCAACTTCGCAGGGGGAACCCTCCGTGCGACAGGAAGCTTCATCCTCTCCAATCCCGTCTATCTCCACGACGCATTTAACCTCACCTACGACGACAGCTCGACGTTTACCACCGTTGCAGGCGGTACGGTCGATACGAACAGCTACAACGTCGAATTTAGCGGCGAAGTCTCAGGGGTAGGGGGACTTACGAAAACGGGAGCGGGGACGCTTACCCTCTCAGGTGTAAACACCTACACGGGAGACACAGCAGTCAATGTGGGGACTCTTACCCTCAGCGGCGGGTCTGCTATAGTCGATACGGGAGTTATCACCGTTGCTAGCGGCGCGATGCTCGATGTGGCTACGACTGAAACAGTAGGTGCTGTATCGGGTGCGGGAAATATCACCCTTACCGCCGATCTGACGACGGGGGATAACAATACTGACGAGACGATTAGCGGTATCATCAGCGGAGCGGGTGCGTTTACCAAATCGGGGACGGGGACGCTCACCCTCTCAGGGACGAACACCTACAGCGGCGGAACAACCGTATCGGGTGGAACGCTCAAAGGGACTACCGACAGTTTACAAGGGGATATTACCGATAACGCCACCGTAGAATTTTCCCAAAACACAGACGGGACGTATGGCGATATCCTAAGCGGAACGGGTACCCTAACGAAATCGGGGACAGGGACGCTGAGCCTTAGCGGAGTGAACACCTACAGTGGCGGTACGACGGTAAGCGGCGGTCTCATCAATTTCGCCGACGGGGCGAATCTCGGAAGCGGTAATATCACCCTCGATGGGGGTGGATTGCAATGGGAAGCGGCAAACACGACCGATATTTCGGGACGACTCAATGCCATCGGAGTCGGAGGGGCGACGTTCGATACCAACGGAAACGATGTAACGCTCGCATCGATACTCTCAGGCGGAGCGGTGACCAAAGAGGGGGCGGGGATTCTGACGCTTAGTGGTACGAATACTTATACCGGCGATACGACGATTCATGCGGGGACTCTTACCTTAAGTAGCGGTTCTGCCATAGTCGATACGGGAGTTATCACCGTTGCTAGCGGCGCGACGCTCGATGTGGCTACGACAGAAACCATAGGTGCTGTATCGGGGGCGGGAAATATCACCCTTACCGCCGATCTGACGACGGGGGGTAACAATACTGACGAGACGATCAGCGGTATCATCAGCGGAGCGGGTGCGTTTACCAAATCGGGGACGGGGACGCTCACCCTCAGCGGGACAAATACCTACAGCGGAGCGACTACGATTAGTGCGGGGGTGCTCGCGATCACGGGCGACACCTCGACCTCGGCATTTAGCGTTAACAGCGGTGCGACCCTCTCCGGAAGCGGAACCCTCGGAAGTGTGAGTGTCGCAAGCGGCGGTATTTTAGCCCCTAGTAGTGTTTCGACTCTTTCGGTTTCTGGAAATGTGAATCTGGATAACGGCTCCGTGTACAAAGTCAATACCTATGCCAACGGAACGAACTCCAAAGTTTCCGCAACAGGGACGGCAACGCTGGGCGGCGGAAGTGTCCAAGTGGTTGCGGACGGCGGCGGAACGTGGAATAACTCGACCGTTTATACCGTCCTTTCGGCAACGGGGGGTGTGAGCGGGACGTTTGCCAGTGTTAGTGATAATCTGGCGTTTCTCGATCCGACTCTGAGCTATGAGAGTGACGCGGTAAAACTCACCCTTGCACGAAACGATGTCAGTTATGTCGATGTGGTGGTACCGCCACCGCCTGCTCCAACACCTCCGCCAGTTGTAACACCGGAACCAGAGCCGACACCCGAACCGACACCCGAACCGACACCCGAACCGACACCTGCACCAGAGCCTGCACCAGAGCCTGCACCTGAACCAGAGCCTGTAACACCTGAACCAGAGCCTGTAACACCTGAGCCGACACCGACACATTTGTCATACGCATCGGTATACGCTCTTCAGGTAGCTCAGGCTCTCGATAACGGGGTAGTAGCCCCTAGCGAAGAGATGCAAGTGCTTTACACGACACTGGATTCTATGAGTGTCGAACAAGCACGAGAAGCGATCATACAACTCGGCGGTGCACCGCTGGGTTCAATCGCCCATCTCAGCCCGACGCAAACCCGCACCTTTGCGATGAGTCTCTTTAACCGTATGAGCGGCGGCAGTATCGGCGGAGGGATCGGATTGGCATCCTTGGCATTTGCCGATAACTCCGATATGGCGACGACGTTCCGTTACCTCGTAGATGCGGGGGCTATCGGACCAAACGGGTTCCAAGATCCGCAAAAGATCGGAGATAACGAGATGTGGATTCGTGCCGTCGGCGGACGCACTGAGACCAACGGTGATTTTTCCGACTCGACGACCACGACGGGCGGTTTGCAAGCGGGGATAGATAAACGATTCGGTGAGTGGATGGTTGGGGGATCACTGGGCTATTTGCGCAGTAACAGCGATCAAAGCGGATTCGAGGGGAAAACCGACTCTTATCAGCTCGGTTTTTATCTCTCTCAGGAGTCGAAAACGTACCGTTTGAGTTTTAATACGATCGGCGGTAAATACGATAACCATACCTTACGCACTACCCCTACGGGAACGGCAAATGGGGATTTCGATGGAACTGCCCTCTCAGCAGAGATCAAAGCGGCGTATAAAATTCCGCTGAACAAAACATGGAGCATGGAACCGACACTCGGCGGATGGGTACAACGCTATGTCCAAGATGCGTATAGCGAAAGCGGCGCGAGTGGATCAAATCTAAGTATCGATAAAGCGACTTTAACATCACAAGCACTGACGAGTGAGCTGAAAGTGATTTATACGTTTGGTGAGAGTAAAGAGGATAAAGGGACATTTGAAACCTCACTCGGTTACACACGCGAATCGGGTGACATCAACGCACCTCTCGTCGGACGTTTCAGTGCGGCACCAAGTGCGGGGAGTTTCTCTATCGCTTCTGCGGAGCGGGGAGGTGACGTCCTCACCGCAATGGTCGGAGGAGATATCACAGTTGCGGCACATACTCGGCTGTTTGGTCTCATCAACGGAAACTGGAGAGATAATGAGAGCGGTTACAACGCCGTAGCGGGAATTAAGATCGGGTTTTAAAATCGGAGGGGGGCAAGGGGTGAAACCCCTTGGCTATACTCAATGGAGCATAGGTGCAAACAAATTGGATCCCCGATCAGGTCGGGGATGACGAGAGTAGAATTCTTTGGAGGGCAAAAAAAAAGGTCAAGGGATGATCAAGTCCCCCGACCTTAGTTTCGCCTCTCCATTGAACACAAGAAAAGTAACGCCAAGTCAAGAATAAACTTCTAAAGTGATTTTGCATTCTGAAATTCAGAAATCTCCGCCTCAACCATCGCATCGATCATAATTCCATAGAGAGTTGTGAGAAGATTCGGTGAAACACCGAATTCCATCGCACGATTTCGGACGCGATCCATAACCGCTTCCATTCTCTCATTCGCTTTAATCTCTTCGATGGAGTGTTTAAAGTTTGCGGCTTGCTTAACATAGCCGTTACGAGTGGCGATTAACTCGACGATCTGATCGTCTAACTGATCAATATGGTTACGAACTTCCGTTAAGGAATGGCATTCTTCAATTTTCATTCAAAATCTCCCTTTTAAACATGATGACATCATACCATATAATGCAATTCTAGACTGTATATCACATTTATATCACGTAAAATTATATAATAATATCTTATTCGGCTTTTTTTTACATATTTCACTATTTCTTATAAATATTTAAGAATAACACGATTATTATGTTCTCAGCGATAGTTCAAATTCGCAATCGATAATTTGCATACGATGAAGGAGACTCATTATGAACATTTCAAGACGTGACCTATTTAAATTCGCTGGTCTTAGCGTAGCTGCCGCAGCTGTGACGGGTTGTAGTACAACCGCTTTTAATCCACTTCCAGATGTAGGGGCTAAAAATGGTTTTGCCGCTAAAATGCTTGGTAAGCATCAAGTGGTTATCATCGGTGGAGGTTGGGGTGGCTTGACCGTTGCTAAAGAATTGAAAAAAATTGATCCTAAATTCGATGTTGCGATTATCGAAAAAAATGACAGCTTTATGTCGTGTCCGTTTTCAAACTGCAATCTTGGTGGACTTAAAGGGGTAAGTCTTAGTACGTTAACTCATGACTATTCACAAGCAGTAGAGAATAATGGCTATAGCATGTTGACTGCAGTGGTTACGGGAATTGATCGTGAAAACAAAGTAGTTCACACTTCTAAAGGTGGAGTAGGTTATGACATCCTTGTTCTAGCACCGGGTATCGACTATAACTATAAAGGGCAATTCCCAACATGGTCAGATGCAAAAATCGCAAAAGCACGTCGCGCGGCACCTGCGGCATTGGTTCTGGGCGGTGAACACGTAGCATTGGATCGTTTGGTTAAAACTATGGAAGACGGAGATGTTGTTATCACGGTTCCGGCAGGTAAATACCGTTGTCCTCCTGCACCGTTCGAGCGTGCAAGCATGATCGCGAATTACATGAAAAAAGAGGGATTGAACGGTAAAGTTATTATCCTTAATGAAACAGCTGAAATTGCTAAAGGTGCTGCGTTCAAAGAATCATGGGCTGAAATCAATAAAGGTGCCGTAGTTCACGAAAGTAACTGTAAAATTTCTGATGTTGATTTCGATAAAAAAGAGATCACGTACGTTCAAACGGTATTCAAAGACAAAGATGATACCGAAGGGACAAAAACAACCAAAACAATCAAATACGGTATTTTCAACTTTATTCCTCACAATATGTCAAATCCGGTCATCGAGATGGCTGGTGTTGCGACAACTCCGGACGGATTCAAAAAAGTTAAAATGGCTACCAGCCCTGAAAAACCTGTCTCTTTTGCAACGGCTACTGATGCGGCTGTCTATGCAGTCGGTGATGTTGTTGGACATGCGATCCCACCAAGCGGTCAATCAGCTATCTGGTCAGGTAAAGAGTGTGCAAAAGAGATCGCTCACGTTCTTCACGGTAAAAGCTATAGTGTTGCATCGGCACTTCCGTATAAAAGTGCGAACGTATGTTATTCAATGGTTGGAGAAAACCCTGAAGAAGCAATCATGGTTAATCATGAATTTATGGTTGCAGGTCCGGTTATCGGTTCAAAAGGGTCTGTTCCAAAAGGTGATGAAGCGAATAACAAATTCCGTTCATCCGGTCTTGCGAAAGCAACACACGATTGGTACAAAGGGGCAATGCGCGACTTGTTTAACTAATATCGGTTATTTTACTCTCCGCTCGGAGAGTAAAATAAAATCTGCTACACTTACTACTCAAAATTATTCACACGGAAAACATTATGGATAGAAGAAATTTTTTAAAAGTAGTTGCTGCAAGTGCAACGGTAATGGCAATAAGTCCTTCGATGATTCGAGGAAATCTGTATGCTGAGGATGGGATGCTATTTAAAGCATATGAAAAAGTTCAGCTTGTAGATGCCGCAGGAAAACCGATCAAAGTATCAACCTTGGCAAAAGAGGTTACCTATATTTTTAACTATCCTCATGCTTCAACTCCATGTATGTTGATCAATTTGCCTAAACCAACGGAAAAAGAGGTTGCTTTAAAATCAGAAAGTGGAGAATCGTATATTTGGAAAAGTGGTGTCGGCAAAGAGCGCAGTGTTGTTGCATATGTAGCAATCTGTACTCACCAAATGACCCACCCGACTCCGAATGACAGTTTTATCACCTATGTTCCTACCGCTAAAAAAACAATGGCGTATGATAAAAGTGGCATAATCGTGTGTTCTTCTCACCTTTCTGCTTTTGATGCGGGTGCTGGGGCAAAAGTGCTAGGGGGCGCAGCAACGCAACCTCTGAACTCGGTTATTCTCGAACATGCTGACGATGATACTTTATGGGCAGTCGGTATTTTGGGATCTGATAAATTTCAGGATTATTTCAAAAGTTTTCGTCCGGAGTTAAAAGAATTCTACGGTGGACCTGCGGAAGCGAAAAAACTGGTTTCTATTTCAGCTAAAACGGTAAAATTGACTGAATATTCTAAAGAAATTATTCAATACTAAAAGGGGTTGTTATGAAAAAAAGTTTTACTTTATTTGTTCTTTCTTTGCTTATGGCAGGATCGGTTAATGCTACAAGTACAGATCATCGCTCTATGTTGATGAAAGATATGCGTACGATGTTGGATGCAATGGAGCAAATCCAACGTGGAGGTCTATACAGTTCTACTGAAGATATGAAAACAGGGATCAAAAAGCTTCAAGGGACTCTTAAAACACTTGAGAGTGAAGAGATTAAATTTATTCTCCCAAAAGATCAAGTTTATGCCTATAAATTTGCTCAAAAAACAGCGCATATGCTTCGTCTTTATTCAGATGACATGATTGTTTCCATTGATGCTGGGCGTATGGATGAAGCATTAGAAGACTACACGCAGCTTCTTAAACAATGCACATCGTGTCATATTCGCATCCGTAACTGGTAAATCTTCTCTCCCAAGCATTTGCTTGGGTTCCTTTATAATTACCTATTATCCAATCATTTCTTTTTTTTATTTATACTGTCACTTACTTTTCAAATTTTATATAAGTAACACTTTTATCACATTTTTGTCTCATACTCTTGCAAATTTGTCTATAATATTATAAAATCCTATATAAATCAAGAAATATTTAAGAAATAATTGTTATGATGAGTGCATGATTCGGAATAAGTAAATCTTATCCGGACGGTTTCTTGAAGGAGAATGAATGAAATTAGGAAAACTTAGTCTAGTCGCTGTAATGGCTCTTGGAACAAGCGCATTCGCAATTGATAATGTAAAAGTAAACGGTGATGTAAAAGTTATTTATCAAACCAATGATGTTGATGGTTCTGCATTTGATATGTTTGATCAAGGTGCATCAGCAGCAGGTGTCGGATTGCGTGTCGGTGCTACAGCTGATTTAACATCAGGTGTAAGTGCTGGTGTTGAAGGTCAAGCTTTTTCAACTCTTGGTTTAGAAAATAATCTTGTAAGTGCTGTTATGGCTACTGGTCAGGTAAATGATGCTTCTGCTGCTTCACAAGCATGGATTGCTGCAACACTAGGGAAAACAACGGTTAAAATCGGTCGTCAAGAATTAGCTACACCATTAGCATTCACCGAAAAATGGAACGTTGTAAACAATACTTTTGATGCGGCTGTTGTTTTAAACAATGATCTTCCAGAGACAACTTTGGTCGGTGCATGGGTTGGTAAACACAATGGAGTGGGTGGAACAGGTACTTTGATCAACAGTAGTGGACAAACTGCTTCTTTAACCAATACTCCATATAAAACTTTTGGTGCTTCAGGTGCATATGCAGCGGGTGCTGTTACTAAATTAATCCCAAATACTACTGCACAAGCATGGTATTATAATGTAACAGATGTTGCGGATGCAGTTTGGTTACAAGCAGATGCTAAGGTAGCGGGAATGGTTAGTGTTGGTGCTCAATATGCACAAATGGATCCTAATGCTGCTGCCTTGAAAGATTCTAAAATTTGGGCTTTAAAAGCAGGTGTTGATGTTTCTGGAGTAAATCTTTATGCAGCGTATTCATCTGCAGATAAAGATGGTACTCTTGGATTTGCAAACGTATCAACCGGTGACAAAACTATGATCTATACTGGTCTTGATTCAATCTATATGGATGGTATCGTAACACGTCCAGGTACAGATGCAATCAAAGTTGGAGCATCTGCAGCGTTGGCTGGTGTAAAAGTTGCTGCAGCGTACACAGATTGTGATGGTGAAGCTGTAAATAGTGATATCTCTGGTATCGATTTGTCTGTAAGTGGTAATGTTGGTGCATTAGGTTTGCAAGCAATTTATACTATGGTAGATAATGATACTGCATCTGGTAACTACGGTAATGTTGACCGTGATACTATTCGCCTTATCGCTCAATTGAAATTCTAATTTATCTTTTAGGGCCTTCGGGTCCTAAACATTCTCCTTATGTTAAGCTTTACGCCTGAGAATTCGTCACTCTCAGGCACTCTCAACACTTCTTTAAACTAAATTCTTTTTGATTGCCGTTTCGGTGTAACCGCATTTGTATCTTTTGTTTTTTTCTCTTGGGTCGATTGTCGTAGAAAAAACGGAATGGTTTTTTCAGGGCGTGCGGATAGATCATTTATCAAGACTTCTTCTACAACCTCTTTGTGATGGTGCTTACACAGATAGGTATGTATCAATGTGATTTGTCGATCCAGCGATATTTTCCACGTGGAGAGTGTTTGGGTGTAAATCCATTCGCTGAATGCATAAAATCCCTCAAATACGCTCCCTTGACTCCAAAGGAGCGGAACCGTTTTCGTAAAACTTCCGCTGTTGTAAAAAATATCCCAAAACCGTGCAAACCGTTTCATCTTTTGTATTTGTTCAAATGTGAGAAGGTTGTTTTGGAGGATGTCATACGGCGGTGTATCTGAGTAGATCATCCCATGCTCTTTGTCATGGCGTGAGAGGGTCGTTCCTGAGAGATTTTTGAGGATACCGATCTGTATTTCGCTGTGGGTGAGGAAAACGAGGGTATCGAGATTACGACCGAACCCTTCGATACTCTCTCCCGGCAATCCGACGATGAGATCGAGGTGCATATGAGCAGAGGTCTCGTTTTCCAAGAATCGTAGGTTATCAAAAATCTTTTCTACCTTCAACGGTCGATTGATCCCTTTAGCAATGATAGGATCGAGAGTTTGGATACCGATTTCGAGTTGCAACGATCCTGCGGGAAATTGGGCAATTTTCGCTTTGAGCACATCAGGGAAATGGTCGGGAATCACTTCAAAATGGGCAAAGTAAGGTGGTTCTTTGGAGAGGAAAAAATCCAAGATTCGATTGGCAAATGTCATATTGAGGTTGAAGGTGCGGTCGATGAATTTGAAACTCCGCGCACCTCTCTCCCAAAGGTTTTCAAACTCTTCTAACAGCTCATCGAGGGGGAAATTACGTACTTTTTCATCGATCGAGGAGAGGCAGAACTCGCACTCGAACGGACATCCTCGTGAGGCTTCGACGTAGATATAACGGTGGGCTACATCTTCATCGTTATAAGCGCTGTAGGGGAGGTGAATCGATTTGAGATCGGGGAGCGGGGCTTTGATGAAATGAGGCTGTTTGTGCTGTTGTCCTTCTTTTTCATCATCCCGTACTTGATACGGGATCTCTTGCGTTTTAGTAGATTCCGTGTCGTAGCACGGAATGACGGGAGAAAGTAACTCCTTACACAACTTGTAAAACGCCACTTCCCCCTCACCACTGATGATGTAATCGGCTTTTGAGAGATCGACACGGTGCGGCAGATGTGCCGCTTCGGGACCGCCGAGGACGATAACGGTTTGAGGAGAGACTTTTTTGAGGGTTTGGATCAGTTCTGAACACTGTGACGCGTTCCAAATATAGACACCGATTCCGATGATACGCGGTGAGTGTTTGAGCAAATCTTCGGCGATACTCTGTATCTGTTCATTCATCGTAAATTCGATGATTTTTGTCTCGGATTGTAGCTCGTGCAGGTTGGCATATAGATAGCGTAAACCCAATGCGGTATGGGCATAGCGGGCATTTAAGGTTGTTAGTAAAATAGTGTGCATAGGGGTCCCGATAAAAGATAAACGTATTATATGGTATTCTACAGATGCTAAGCCCTAAAAGGAGATATTATGCGTTATATCAGCACTTTGGATTCATTAGGAATCAATGATATTGCATTGGTAGGAGGCAAAAAATACCTTTATATGATTGGTTCTTTTTTTAAAGTTCCTGAAGTGTTTGTGCTAACAGCAGAGAGGTGTTGAGCCCATATCTTAGCCTTATTTTAATTAGTAATGGTGTATCATAATAGCTTTAGTAAGTTCTCTTCAATCCTCATATGTTGTAGCTGCTTTGCATGATACTTGGTTACCCATATTTATAATTTCTATAGTGAAATAACTCTTTTTTTAAAACTTTTTAATCTAATATTAGGTAAAATAAGAAAATTTCATCTCCCTTTAAACTACTTATGTTTAAAAAGAGATTAAAAAATATCAATTTGCCGAATTTTCTGGTGAAAGGTGACGATTAGAGTGGAATACCAAGACCTATTACGATCATTTAAAGATAACTGCGGATTTGGTTTGATTGCAAATATCAAAAACCGTCCTTCGCATGAAAATTTAGAAAATGCCATTACGGCTTTAGAGAGAATGATGCACCGTGGAGCGGTTGCCGCTGATGGTAAAACAGGTGATGGAAGCGGATTGCTTCTCTCCCTCCCGCATGAGTTTATGCGCACTACTGCGCAAGATGCAGGGGTTGAACTTCCTGAAATGTATGCTGTGGCTATGCTCTTCATCCGTAATACCGAGCAACTGGGTCATTTCGAAAAAATTTGTAATGATAATGATTTAAAAGTCGTTTTAAAGCGCCAAGTTCCGGTCGATACGAATGCCTTGGGTGAGCAAGCGCTCGCCTCGTTGCCTGAAATCTACCATATTTTTATTACCCCAAATTCATTGATGGCAACACAGCGTTTTGATGCACTGTTGTATCTAAGTCGTAAAGAGATTGAACACGCGTTTGTTGAAGATCAAGATTTTTATATTGCGTCGATGTCGGCTCGTGTTATTTCGTATAAAGGTTTGATTATGCCGACGCATATCAAAGAGTTTTATACCGATTTGCAAGATGAAAATTTCAAAATCTCGTTTGCCCTTTTCCACCAACGTTTTTCGACCAATACCCTCCCAAAATGGCGTTTGGCTCAACCGTTCCGTGCGGTTGCCCACAACGGTGAGATCAACTCGGTCGAAGCAAACCGTTTTAACGTAGCGGTTAAATCTGAATCAATCAAAAGTGAAGTGTTCACGGACGAAGAGATCGCCCGTCTCCTCCCGATCCTCCAACCGGGCGGTTCGGACAGTGCGAGTGCCGATAACTTTTTTGAGTTTTTGATCATCAACGGGATGGATTTCTTCAAAGCGGCGCGCGCCGTTATCCCTGCACCGTGGCAAAATGCTCCGCACATGGATCCACAGCTCCGTGCGTTTTACGAATACCACTCGACGGTTTTTGAAGCATGGGACGGACCTGCGGCGTTCTCGCTTACCGATGGTCGTTATATCGGATGTGTACTCGATCGCAACGGTCTTCGCCCCTCTAAATACATTATTACTCATGATGATACACTCTTAATTGCGAGCGAATACGGGGTTATCGACATCAGCGAAGATCAGATCAAAGAGCGCGGACGTCTTCAATCGGGTCAAATGATCGGTTTGGATTTGAAATTCGGAAAAGTGTTGAAAGACGAAGATATTAACCAATATCTCAAACTCTCAAACCCGTACATGAAATGGTTGAATGATCACATGATCTATCTCCAAGAGCACGTGGACGAACAATACACGACCCGTTGTGAGTACGATGCGTCCACGTTGATCGAGCGTCAACGCTATTTCAACATCACCCAAGAGGTGGTTGAACAAGTGATTGAGCCGATGATGCGTGATGGTAAAGAAGCGGTCGGATCGATGGGGGATGATACTCCATTGGCGGCGTTTAGTAGTGTACAGCGCCATTTTACCGATTATTTTAAACAACGCTTTGCCCAAGTCACCAACCCGCCTATCGACCCTATCCGCGAAAAAGTGGTGATGAGTTTGAATACCGGATTCGGTGAGACCCATAATATTCTCGATGAGATCCCCTCTCATGCAAACCGTCTCAAAGCGATCTCTCCGATCATCGTTCGTGAAAAACTTGAAGTGCTTAAATCGTTCGGGGATAAAAAATCACCGCGCTATCAATCTTTTTATTCCAATCAAGAGTTTTCTACTGCGTATAGCGGTTCATTGAAATCGGCTCTTGAAGCATTGGTATCACAAGTGATCAAAGCGGTTCGTGAAGAGGGTGTACGTATTGTTATCCTCGACGATAGCGGTTTTGATAAAGATCACAAAGCGATCCCTATGGTCATGGCAGTGGGGCGTATTAGTCGCGCATTATTGGACGAGCGAATCCGTCATTTGGTCTCTATCGTCGCGTGTACCTCTGAGGTGATCGATTCTCACGGTGCAGCAACATTGATCGCATACGGAGCAAGCGCGGTCTATCCGACTCTTCTTTTTGCTACGGTAGCGGCACGCGCAGAGAACAGTGTTAATGAAATCAGCTGTTCCGATGCCTTTAAATCGGTTCATCATGCCCTCAACGCGGGACTCTTGAAAATCATGTCTAAAATGGGGATTGCGACGATTGCATCGTACCGCAACTCAGGATTGTTCGATGTTATCGGGTTGAGTAAAGAGATCGTACACGAGTGTTTCGGAGAGTCCCATGCGATGATTCCGGGGCTAACGTATGACGATATCGATGCACGTTTAGAGCGAAACCACAAAGAAGCATTTGAAGTGGGGGGATTCAATAAAATCTTCCCACTCAAAATCGGTGGGTACTACAAATTCTACAACGGTCAAGAGCACCATGATTTCAATCCAGATGTCATCCATGCGATTCATAAAGTTTCTAAAACCGGTAAACGAGAAGATTTTGATAAACTCAGCACATTGATCAACAGTCGCGGACAAAAATTTATCCGCGATTTTTTCGAGTTCAAATCAGATCGTCCAAGCATCGATATTTCCGAAGTGGAACCGAAAGAGGCTATTTTCAAACGGTTTGCCTCTGCGGCAATGTCTTTGGGATCGATTTCTCCTGAAGCACATGAGTGTGTTGCGGTAGCGATGAACACCATCGGAGCGCAAAGTAACTCGGGTGAGGGTGGAGAAGACGCGGCACGTTTCGGCACGCTTAAAAATTCAAAAATCAAGCAGGTTGCATCAGGACGCTTCGGTGTAACTCCGGCGTACCTCCGTTCCGCTGAAGAGATTCAGATCAAAGTAGCCCAAGGGGCAAAACCGGGTGAGGGTGGACAGCTTCCGGGTCACAAAGTGAGCGGTCTCATCGCACGGTTACGTTATACGATGCCGGGTGTGACATTGATCTCGCCTCCGCCTCACCATGATATCTACTCCATCGAGGATTTGGCACAACTCATTTTCGATATGAAGCAGGTCAACCCGAGCGCAACCGTAGCGGTTAAACTCGTCTCTTCTGCGGGTGTTGGAACTATCGCGGCGGGTGTTGCGAAAGCGTATGCTGACAAAATCATCATCTCAGGTGGTGATGGCGGTACGGGTGCGGCACCTCTCACCTCGATCAAATTTGCGGGGAATCCGTGGGAGCTTGGACTATCAGAAGCTCATAATGCGCTCAAAGTGAATAACTTACGTGGTCTAGTTCACGTTCAAACAGACGGCGGACTCAAAACGGGTCAAGATATCATGAAAGCGGCATTATTAGGTGCTGAGAGTTATGCGTTCGGTACGGGGGCACTCACGATTATCGGATGTAAAATGCTCCGTATCTGTCACGTGAACAAATGTTCTGTCGGTATCGCAACTCAAAACGAAAAATTACGCGGTGAATTCTTTAACGGTACGGTTGAACAACTGATCAACTATTTCACCTACTTGGCGGAAGACGTCCGTAAAATTATGGCTCAACTTGGGTACAAAACGATAGAAGAGTTAGTAGGGCGTAGTGATTTACTGAGCGTCATCGATAACGACTTTGCAAAAAAATTCGATTTCAGCTCTGTATTGCACCGTGAAGAGGGGGTTAATACCTGCCAATCTTCAAGCAACGAGCCTTTTGATGCGAATGAGTTTGAAAAAGAGGTTCTTACCGAAGCGATGGATGCAATCAAACATCCTGAACGTCCGATCCGTATCGTTCGCGATATCTGTAACCTAAACCGTAGTTTCGGTGCTCGTATCAGCGGTGAAATCGCCCATTATTACGGTGATGCAGGTCTTAAATCCGACACGATCCGTATCCAGCTAAAAGGGATCGCAGGTCAAGCGTTAGGTGCATTCTTGATCAACGGTGTCTCTATCCATCTTGAGGGTGTAGCGAATGACTATATCGGAAAAGGGATGCACGGCGGTAAAATCGTTATTCGCTCTCAAAATCAAGGTGAAGCGTTTGCCGCAGGCGGTAATACGTGTCTCTACGGTGCGACGGGGGGTAAACTCTTTATCTCCGGTTCGGTCGGAGAGCGTTTTGCGGTTCGTAACTCGGGCGCTCTTGCTATCGTCGAGGGGACTGGGGACAATGCGTGTGAATACATGACCGGAGGGGTTGCTATTATCCTCGGGAAAACAGGTATTAACTTCGGTGCGGGTATGACGGGCGGTTTTGCGTTTGTGTATGACCAAGACCACAGTTTTGTCGAAAATGTTAACCGTGAGTTGATCGATGCGTTGCGTATCGATACGGATGACGGTGACGAAGCACGTCACTATCTCAAACGTCTTTTGAAAGAGTACGTTGCGGAAACTGAGAGTGAAATGGCACAAAATCTATTGAAAAATTTCCGTGTCGAAATCCGAAATTTCTGGCTTGTTCGCCCGAAAAACCTAACCAAATTGCCACTCAATCCTGATAAAGGGGACTAAGAAATATGAGAGAATTTTTAACGATTGAGCGTCTCGAACCTACAAAACGCCTTGTTTTACAGCGTCTAAAAGATTTTAGCGAGATTTATGAGCCGATGGGTGTGAGCGATGCAAGCTCACAAAGTGATCGCTGTATCCAATGCGGCGACCCGTTTTGTTTGAACAAATGCCCATTGCACAACTACATCCCACAATGGCTCAAAGCCGTTGCGGAAAAAGATTTGAAATTTGCGTTTAACCTCTCAAATGAGCCATCTCCGTTTCCCGAAGTAATGGGGCGCGTCTGTCCTCAAGATCGTCTGTGTGAGGGGGATTGTACCCTTAACGACGGTCACGGTGCGATTACCATCGGCGGAGTTGAGACGTTTATCAACGAAGAGGGGTTTAAACAAGGGCTTAAACCGTACTTCCCAGGGATCACCACGAACAAAAAAGTAGCGATTATCGGCTCAGGTCCAGCAGGTCTCTCTGCCGCGACGTATCTACTCCGCTCAGGGATTGCAGTAACAATGTATGAGCGTAGTGACCGTGCGGGTGGACTCCTTACCTACGGTATCCCTAATTTTAAACTCGATAAAAAAATCGTTGAACGACGTGTTAATCTACTCATTGAAGCAGGATTAGAGCTTGTCACTAACTGTGAAGTGGGGAAAGATATCGAGTTTGATACCATTGCCGACAAACATGATGCCCTTTTTATCGGTATCGGTGCAACGAAAGCCAAAGGATCTAAAATCTCAGGTGAAAACGCATCGAATGTTTATATGTCTATGGAGTATTTGAATGCGATTCAGCGTAAAAACTTTGGTTCTTCGTATGAGAAAAAGTTCGATTTTAAAGATCTCGATGTAGTGGTTATCGGGGGTGGTGATACCGCAATGGACTGTGTCCGCACCGCAAAACGCGAGGGGGCAAAAAGTGTAACGTGTCTCTATCGACGTGATGCGCACAACATGCCGGGCTCGGTAAAAGAGTACAAAAATGCCATCGAAGAAGGGGTTGATTTTACCTTTAATGCTTCTCCGAAAGAGGTCATTTTAAACGATGGCGGTAAAGCAGTCGGTATCCACATGGCTAAAACCATCCTCGGTGCTAAAGATGAGTCCGGTCGTCAGAAAATGGAAGAGGTCAAAGGGGGCGATTTCAACGTCAACGCCGATGTCATCATTATGGCACTTGGATTTGATCCGTGTGTCCCTCCGTTTTTGGCTGAAAACGGTATCTCGGTGAACAGTTGGGGTGGAATTATTATTAACGATAAGCACGAGACAACCACTTCGGGTATCTATGCCGGAGGAGATTGCTATCGCGGTGCCGATCTCGTCGTAACTGCGGCGTATGACGGACGTGAAGCGGCTCGCGCTATTGTAAAATCATTGTTGGGTTAATGAGCCTTTTTATCCAAGCTGCTATTACTGCGTGTCAAGAGATCGCTTCCCTTATCAAAGAGGGGAACGATAACTTATTTGCATTACATGAACAGGGTTTTGGCGGTGACATCAGTAACGGTGTCGATCTCAAAGCCGAAGCTATCACGTATAAGCATCTCTCCCCCTTTGGATCGATCTATTCCGAAGAGAGCGGTTGGATGTCTCCTCAATCTTCTACTAATATTTATCTTGACCCCATCGATGGGAGTGATAACTTTGTCTCTAAATTTCCTTATTACGGTATCTCTATTGCGCGAATGAATGGAGATAAAACGACTGAAGCGGTTGTCGCTAATCTCGCAAACGGTGAGGTGTTTATACGTACAGAAGAGGAATATTACTCCATCACACTCCAAAATCCTGACATAAAACGCGAGATTAAGAGTAATTCTTCCGCCAAAATAGGACTTTTTGAAAAGGCTCCCGAACACCCTGAATTGGTTCGAAAATTGATGGATAAAAAGCTGAAATTTAGGTCCCCTGGAGCCCTTGCTTTATCGTTAGCGTATGCCCCTTATGTAAAATATGTGCTATTTTTGGGTACAATGCGCTGCTTTGATGTCCAAGCTGGACTCTATTTGAGCCAACACTTGCACGTGTTTAAGGATGATAGATATATCCTCATTAGTGCGGATAAAGAGCTTTTTGAGCAGATACGTTTGATTGTAGAAAAGGAGTATTTTTGAGTCTATTTAACCTGTTCGGGGACTCCGAAAAGAAAAAACAGCCCACCAAAAGCGAGGCACCGTCTCACTGGGTAAAATGCCCCTCTTGCCAGTCGTTGATGTACTACAAAGAGATTGAAAAACAGCACCACGTGTGCCCTAAATGTGGGTTTCACCTCCGTATCGGTGTTAAGGAGCGTTTAGCGCTTATCACGGATGAGGGGAGTTTTGTCGAATTCGATGACAATCTTCGTCCCGTCGATCCGATTAACTTCGTCGATAAAAAAAGCTATGCTGCACGTATCGAAGAGGGCTTTGCTAAAAACGGCACCTACTCATCCGTCGTGAGCGGTGAGTGTACAATCAATGAGGTTCCTGCACAACTCGTTGTATTCGATTTCAACTTTATGGGCGGTTCACTAGGTTCCGTAGAGGGTGAAAAAATCGTCCGTGCGGTTAATCGTGCGATTGAGAAATGTCAAGGGCTCATCATCGTTAGTGCCAGCGGTGGAGCACGTATGCAAGAGAGTACTTTCTCCCTTATGCAGATGTCGAAAACATCAGCCGCTTTGGCAAAATTAGCCAATGCGAAGCTTCCGTATATCTCACTCTTAACCGATCCGACGATGGGAGGGGTCAGTGCCTCTTTCGCGACGTTGGGTGACATCATTATTGCAGAACCGGGTGCCTTGGTCGGATTTGCAGGTCAACGTGTTATCAAACAAACCATCGGGTCTGATTTACCGGAAGGGTTCCAAAGAGCTGAGTTTTTGCTCGAAAAAGGCTCCATCGATATGATCGTGGAGCGGAGTGAACTCAAAGAGACGTTGAGCGATATGCTCAAACTCCTACTTCCTTGATCTATGCAACTTTACGCTCTTTGTGATATCGATACACTTCACAAAAGTGGGGTGGATATTCTTACCTTTGCTTCGCGTGCCAAGGCGCTGGGGGCTGTGGTTCTCCAATACCGAAATAAACACGCTGACATTGCTACAATCAAAACCGATTTGATCGCGTTGCGTAAAATGTGGGAAGGGTTTTTAATCATCAATGATCATTATGAACTGGCGCAATTTTGTGATGGTGTCCATATCGGGCAAGAAGATTTAGTTTCTATCGATTCTGACCCTATTCGTGCCATCAAAATATTAAAATTGGCCATCGGTGAGGATAAGATCATCGGTCTCTCTACTCATAACGCTCATGAGGTAGAGATTGCGAACACGTTGGATTTGAACTACATCGGGTTGGGAGCTTATCGTGCTACCTCGACGAAATCGGATGCCAAAGTGTTAGGTGAGCATCTTGATACCATTGCCTCTCATTCTAAGCATCCTGTAGCGGCGATAGGTGGAGTCAAGCTCGATGATACCTTTAATCATGTCACGTATCATGTGATTGCATCAGGACTTATTTCTGATGAGAACGCCAAATGAGTAAAACCCATTCGGCTACGCTAGCCGCTATGGCACTAAAGCTTGCCTCGTCTGAGGCAGAATTATGAACATTTCAATTGTGACCATTGCTAAAAAAGAGCGTTCGCTGTACGATCCACTCTACCAAGAACAGATGAAAATGATCTCCCGTTTTGCCAAAGTGGATGACGTTGAATTATTCCCAAAAGAGGTAGTTAAAGCGCACACTATTAGCGCCGAAGCGTCGCAAATTGCGTATTCGAAATTATTATCACCGATGTTGGGTAAAAATTACTCGATTGCACTCCATCCTGAGGGAAAAAAGATGGATAGTTTTGCATTTAGTAAGCTTATAAGTGATAAAATTTCATTGCAATTTTTTATCGGTGGAGCCTACGGCTTTGAAAAAAGTTTTGTGGATCAGTGTGATGCGGTGATAAGCTTATCGGATATGACGATGAGCCATAAAATCGCAAAGGCGGTATTGCTAGAGCAGATATACCGCGCATACTCACTGTTAGCCAACCATCCGTACCACAAATGAGGAGCATTGATGAGAGACCATGAGTTGCAGTATTTCGAGGAGATATTGCTGACGCGAAAAGCTCAGATTATCAAAAATCTTACCGGCGTTGAGAGTGAAATGGATCAGTTGCGTGAGATGGAACTCAACGACGAGGGTGATTATGCATCTGCCAGCAATGACAACATGGTTGAAAATGCTATCGGTTCACAACAAATGCACGAGCTTGAAGAGATTGAAGCCGCGCTTTACAAAATTAAAATAAAACAATACGGTATTTGCGAAATGTGCGAAGATGACATCGGCTTCCAACGTCTTAAAGTCAAACCTCATGCCAAATATTGTATTGTTTGTCGTCCAATCGTTGAAAAAAACAAACACCACTAAAAGGGAGAGAATATGCAATTAAAACGCTATACCATCGCATCGCTTATCTTGATGATCTTAGTCGCTGCTGCGGTCTATTCGATTGACAATGAATCGATTTCATTTGATTTGATAGGGATGCACTTTCCCAATCTACCGGTAGCGTTTTGGGTAGTTGTTCCTCTCATTATTATGTATTTGGCAAGTTTGCTTCACATGGGTGTTTATGCGTTGGTCGGAAATTTCAAACTTCGCCGTTTGAACAAAGATCACGAAAAAATGATCGATGCTCTTCGTGATTCTGTGTTGGGTGTGAATGAACGTAATTACGTGTACAAAAGTGAGCAGTATAAATTGATAGGTAAACTCATCGATAGTGCTCTCATCTTGCCATACGAGACGCTTCGATCCATCGGTAATGAAAAAATCGATGAAGTACTTCAGCTAATGCGCGATGTCAAAGAGAAGAAAAAAGTGGATATTAAAAAATTCCATTTGGCTTCGAATACCTCAATTGCTATTCAAAACAACCTTAACCGACTTGAACGTGGCGAAATGGATGCTGACAGTGTCCTTTCTCGTCCTGATAGTTATGGAGAGATCGTATGCTCAAAAGCGTACGAGTCGTATGTGAAAACAGCATCGGTCGGTTCGGTGATGAAGTTTAAACACCTCTTTAGCAAAGGTTGTCTGATCGATTTCGTTCAACGGGTCAATGCCGGTGAAAACGGTATTCAAATCAGTAACGAAGAGCTGGTGACACTATTCTCATCTCTTAAACTTGAGGGCAATGATTGGATTGACCTCTCAGCGGCAATGTCTAAAAATATGCTCCCTGAACAACGTATTCGTTTATTTGAGATGTTGAGTGAAAATAACGATGATGCAATGGAAGGTTATTTATATACTCTTTACGATTTGCAAATGATTGATACGGCGAATGAGATTTTGAACAATACAGCCCATGCGGATTACCAAATTTTTAAAGCGTATCGTGATTTGAAAAAAGCGAATAAACACTATGACATCGCGATCTTTTTACGTCGCAGTTGCTAAGTAAAAAAGGTAGCATTGCTACCTTTCCTCTTCAAGGTATTTTTTATGACTCCTAAACTCTCTTTTGATACTCCTATTTATGCCCTTGCTCCATTAGCCGGATACACCGATTTACCGTTTCGTAATGTCGTCAAAAAATTCGGTGCCGATTTGACGGTGAGTGAGATGATCAGCTCTAATGCACTTGCGTATAGATCGGCGAAAACGATTCGTATGTTGGAGCGAAGTCCAAACGAAGATCCCTACTCAGTGCAGATAGCCGGAGCCGATGAAGAGATCGTTCGTCGTGCCGTAGAGGTGCTTAACGGCGTAGATGATATTGATATTATCGATCTCAACTGCGGATGCCCCGTCCCTAAGATCGTTTGTCACGGTTCGGGAAGTGCGTTATTGAATGATCTGCCCCGTATGGCACGTATTATCGAAATGATCAAAAAGACCTCCAACAAATCGACCCTTAGTGTCAAAATACGATTGGGATTTGAATCGAAAAACCATATCGAAATCGCCAAACTCGTCGAATCGTGCGGTGCTGATTTCCTCGCCGTTCACGGGCGCACCCGTGCCGGTAAATTTAAAGCTCCCGTTGATTATGACGCTATCGGAGAGATCAAAGCCTCTGTCGGTATCCCTGTGATTGCTAACGGCGATATTGACTCCTTTGAGAAAGCGCAATGGGTGTTGGAACATACCAAAGCTGATGGTGTCATGATCGGTCGCGGAGCAGTAGGTGCGCCGTGGATTTTTCATCAGCTCAAAACGGGGAGTTCAAATGTTGATCTTTTGATTAAACATGCGATTATCATGGAGCATTTGGACGGTATGGTGAGCTGTTACGGTGCACGAGGTGTCATAACATTCCGCAAACACGTTCATACCTACTCAAAAGGGTACGAGGGGGCATCAGCGTTGCGTGATCTTGTAAACCGTATCGATGACCCCATCCACTTTCGTGCGGTGGTTGATGAGTTTTTTCTCACTCATACTCAGGTCGGCGAGGGATTTAAGGCTAGTGATATGAAGTGTGAGTGCTGAATTAACGTGTAACTACTTTTTTTTAATTTAAAATATTTTTTGACGATATTATCATACTAAAAAACGCAAAGGAGTGCGTATGAAAGTAGAAGGGTACAACGTTAGTACATATGCGGATTATTTTAGTTATCAAAGTTCGCGTAAACAAGATCAGCAAAATGATGAAATAACGGAGGAGCACTCTTCTCAAAGCAGTTCTAACGGGGATAAACCAATTACAAGTAGCGCTATAGAAGCGAATCCTTCTCCCCTAAAAACGGATGAAAAAATACTACTTAAAGATTTGAGTACTTCTCTTTTAAAAGGGATTCGTCAGAGTGTAGAGCTAGGGAAAAATTTCGGATTTAATACTGTTAGGGCGGAAGCAGAAGCATTGGATTTTGAGACAATAGCGACTATTAAAACAGCTAACCGAGAGATTGAACTCAACCTCAATGTTTCCCTCTCACGAAGTTTCGTGGAACAGACGAAAATCGTTTATGAAAGTGCGCTAGAGAAGCCAAATGTTCTCATAGATCCACTTATTATTGAGTTTAAAGGCTCTTTTCCGACATTGAGTGCAAAAACCTTCTCTTTTGACATCGACAGTGACGGTAGGGAGGATCAAATCTCTAGGTTAGGCGATACGAGTGCATTTTTAGCATTGGGACAAAAACGGCAGCGGAGTGATTGAAAACGGGAATGAGCTGTTCGGGGCAAAAAGTGGTAACGGATTTGAAGAATTAAGAGGGTATGACAATGATAAAAACGGATGGATTGATGAAAATGATCCGATTTTTAACAAACTGAGAATATGGCATAAAACCGAGAAGAAAGATGAATTGATTGCTATAGGTGAAGTGGGGATCGGGGCAATTTATTTGGGAGATATTACTACCCCTTTTGAGATAAAAGATTCGTCAAACGATTTGATGGGCGTAATGCGAAAGAGTAGTTTTTTCGTGTTTGAAAATGGCAATGGGGGGATGATTTCTCAAATCGATTTGGCGGCTTCGAGAGAGAACGGTGTTCAAGAGAATATATCATCCGCAAATGCTACGCTGAGAAAGCTTCAAGGTATGAATTCGTATAAATTAAAAAGTGAGGAAGCCGATGACACTGGGGATACTAATATAGAAAAACTCGAAAAACAGCTAAAAACGCTCGAAGCAAAATTAGATAGAGCAACAGAGGAAGAAAAAACCTCTATACATGCTCAAATTCAAGCGATTCAATTGCAGATTATGGCACTCACTTCGCAATAAAATTTTTAATGTTGCTGGTGAAACTCTAGCACCTCTTTGATCTCTTCGGGGGTCGCTTCATGGATATCTAGAATCGTTCCCTCAAAAATGAGATCCATACCTGCGAGAGGATGATTACCATCGAGTGTTGCGTGATCACCTTCTATTTCAGTGACAGTATAGATGATGACATCCTCAGAATCCTCTTCAAAAAACCCATCTAGTTCCATTCCGACACTTACTTCTACTGGTAATTCGCTGAGTGCTTCGCTGACAACGAGAGAAGGATCATAAATTCCAAACGCTTTTTCTGCGGATAGTTCAACTGTAAAAGTTTCTCCGATACTTTTTCCTTCTAACGCTTTTTCTACAGTTGGGAAAATATGACCATAGTTACCGTGTAAGTAAACAAGAGACTCTTCCTCTTCGTGGAGAAGATTCCCTTCGGTGTCATTGATATGGTAATCGAGGGTAACGATGCAATTTTTTTTGATAGTCATGAGAGTTCCTTGGTATTAAAATAAATATTAAGTGACGTTATATCAAAAATTCAATAAGCAAAATATTAAGTTAAATTAAGCAATACTTTCATAACCGCAGATATTCACAATATATTAAAAGGAATGTCATGAAAACAAGTGCACGCAACGAGATCAGAGGGACTATAACCGAGATCAAAAAAGGTCAAATCAATAGTGAGGTTGTCCTCTTGGTCGGTGGAAGCACCGTATTAAAATCAGTTATCACCAACGATTCTGTCGAAGATATGGGTTTGGTAGTAGGTGAGAGTGTTTATGCAATCATTAAAGCACCGTTTGTAATGGTTGCAAAAGATAAACCAAACAATATCAGTATCCGCAACATTATCGAAACCAAAGTAACCGAAGTTAAAAAAGGGATCGTTAACGGTGAGTTAAAACTTGCTATGGGTGATCAAATACTTACGGCTGTCATCACTGAAGATTCAGTCGAAGATTTGGATTTCAAAGTAGGCGACACCGTTTACGCACTTATTAAAGCTAATTTCATTATTCTCGCTAAATAATTCTCTCTTTTCGGGCTTTGCCCGATCATTTTCCAACTCAACATTAGATTATCAAAAAAAATTACAAATCTTTAAGATTTTTATAATAACATTATATCTTTGTTGATATAACGTATTCTATTTTAAGTTATAGGAGTTGAAATGACTAAGATAATGAATAAGAGTTTTCAAATGACAGCTTTAGAAAGCTTTCCGTTACCGTCTATACGACTTTATATGTTGTGGGGTGAGGTGAAAATTCGTCAAATGGTTCGGCATCACCATTATCTACTTCGATTAGGGGATATTGAAAATTTCTTACCAAACGATAATGATAAGTTTGAACATGCTACTCGCAAAACGGCTGATTTTTTTGTGGATATCTTATCAAAAGGTAAATTTTCAACGCTCACTTACCCCTATCCATCCTTGAAGATGCGTTATTTTCAAATTACCGTAGATGAATATGCCCGTGATGTTTGGTTAGATGCGTATAAAAAAGCGATACTGGATATGAAAATGCCATCAGAATGTATTGAAGATTTTTGGAACTGGATCGAACAGCTGTCGATTTGGATGGTAAATCGTCGCACACAACCTGAAATTACGCGATATCCGTATAAAGATGTTTGGATGGATTTTGTCGATTTTAAACAAATGGGTCGTTGCAGTTAATAAGCTAACAGACGCTTTTGTTTAGATCATAGGTGTGATTTAAATAAAGGCGTCAACGCCTTTTATTTTTTTAGACCGTTTATTTATTATTAGAGTTATTTGTAGCTCCTGTTTTTTGCTCTTGCGTTCATTACGAATTACCACTTCATAAACGTAAACTCTCAATGATAAATAAAACGGGGAGAACCCCTATATCGGCATAACAATCGGGTTAAATGCTTTGGTTGAAATGATAGCGTGAGCGCCGATACTTAATTTGCTCGTTTCTTCTTTACTCAAAACGGTACGAACCACCGATGAGCCTACAAGCAATGTTACTACCCATACCGGAAAATCCTCTTCGATTTTTAACACTTCGCCGATTAGTTGTAATTTCCCGCTGAGACTTTGGGGACTGAAGAACTCCATCGGTTCTCCTATGCGGGTAATATGACCCAATTCGATTGATGCCATCCGATTGGAGAGTTTGACGGTTTCGGCGATATCATGGCTAACGAGTACCGTGGTGATATTGAGCCGTTTATGGATGAGGGAAAGTTCATCTTGGAGCTTTTGACGCATAGTGGGATCGAGCGCTGAGAGGGGCTCATCGAGGAGGAGTATCTTCGGTCGGCGCACGAGTGCCCGAGCGAGTGCGACACGCTGTTTTTGACCCCCTGAGAGGGTATCGGGACGACGGTGTGAGAGGGCAGAGAGTTCCACCATTTCGATCAATGCATTGACAAACGATTTTTGTTCCTCATTTTCAGCGGCAAAGAGGAGATTTTCACGGACGCTCATGGTGGGAAAAAGGGCGTAGTCTTGGAAGACAAATCCGATGCTCCGTTTTTGGGGAGGAAGATTGATTTTTTTCTCGCTGTCAAACCACACTTCACCATCCACTTCGATCACTCCGCTATCGGGTTTTTCGAGTCCTGAAATCATCCTCATCAACGTTGTTTTTCCTGCACCTGAGGGACCGAAGAGGGTGAGGAATTCATCATCATGTATAACGAGCTCAAAATGGGCATTGATTGAGCCATCAGCGGTGTCGAGACGCTTGTTAATATTAACTGCTATCATCGGATACCCCCTAAGGACTTTTTGTTGAGCGTATAGACCAACAGCAGTATCGAGAAGGTGACGACAAAGAGGGTGAGGGCGTATTGGTGTGCCATAGCATAGTTGAGCGATTCGACTTCGTCGTAGATGGCGATGGAGGCGACGCGGGTTTCATCGGGGATATTCCCCCCGATCATGAGTATTACCCCGAACTCTCCGACGGTGTGGGCGAATGCGAGGGTGATTCCCGAGATGAGACCGCTGCGGATCATCGGCAAAATTACCCGCATCATAGTGGTGACTTTCGATTTGCCCAATGTGTAGGAAGCCTCGAAAATAGAGCGGGGTACTTGTGCGAGTGCCGATTGGATCGGGTGTACCATAAATGGGAGGCTAAAGAGGACTGAGCCGATCACTAACCCTTCGAAACTAAAGGCTAACCGAATCCCATGAGAGGTTAAATACTCTCCGATAGCCGACGCGGGGCTAAAGGCTAGGAGGAGATAAAAGCCTAATACTGAGGGTGGCAATACGAGAGGCATACTCACGATAGTCTCTACAACGCTTTTGAATCGCATTTTAGAGAAGACCAAGAAGGATGCGAGTGGAATCGAGATCACCAATAATATAGCGGTGGTAACGGCGGCGAGTTTAAAGGTGAGCGCCATCGTATTCAGAAATTCAGCTTCCATGGGTACCTCTAAGGAGGGATATTTCGGAGGGTTGAACCATCCAGTGTATTTCATCCCCTTCACCTATCGCGAGGGTGTTAAACGTCAGTGTCGGCACCAACGCAATGAGGTTTGTGTCGTGATAGTTGAGGGTAATTTGAGAGAGGACAATTCCATTCTCGATCTTTTGCACGCTAGCACGGGCACAATTTGCGCTCGTAGCGGTGACGTTTTTGGAGAGGATTATTTCAGTCTCTTTGAACGCCAAGGTGACATCGGCTCCGATTTGAGCATCTGAGGCTTCGGCGAGGAGGAGATGAAAGGGCTCATTTGCAACGGCAACGCTAAGGATGCTGAGGTGCTCTGAAGCAGTTACTGCGGTGATGGTGGCTTTTAGGGTGTTCATACGCTATTGCATTCCTTTTTTATAGAGTTTAATGGCTGAGAGGGAGAGGATAAAGGCTAAAAAGAGTTGTAAATGTCCGCTGGAAAAGAATCCAAGCATCGATTTTCCTATCCACGCTCCGAGAACCGATCCTCCTGCCATCAAGGCGATAAGGGAAAGGTTTGATTTGACGATGGTAAAAGGAGCTCTATTCTTATAGCGATAGAGTCCCACCATGATAGTTGGCAAACTGACCATTAGGCTAAGGGTTCCAGCTATTTTAATATCCACACCATAAAGCAGGGCGATGGTCGGGATGATGAGCTCTCCTCCTGCGACACCGAGCATACTACTAAAGAGACCGATAATGACCCCGGCACTAAACCCCAGAAGTGTCATAGAGATGAGGTTTAACCGCAACGGATCAAAATGGATCAATGTCTCTGCAATCATCACCAGTGCTAATATCCCTAATAATATAGCAACAATCCGATCAAGTCGCTTTTCATCGATTTTTGATGCCAGTGAAGCACCTATGGAAGCACCGATGAGTGAGCCTGAGAGAAGCGTTAGTACGATAGGTAGATACGGTTCTACGGCACTCCACGATTCCCATCTAAATATTAGTGATGATATAACGGTCACCCATGAAATGATGAGGTTAATCACCACGGCATGAAGGGTCGTAAAATCAAAGATAAAGGTGAGAACAGGGAGGCGAAACTCGGCACCGCCTAGTCCCATCAATCCCCCTAAAATACCGATGAGTGCACCATAGAAAAATGGTTTGATGGTGATGTAAGGCATCTCACGAAACATCATTTTTTTCCTTTAGAATATCTAAGTGTGTTTTTTATAGTAATATCATTATTGATATAATGATAGTGGTAATGCAATAATCATTCGAGTAACTGATTCATCGTAAATATTCTAAATGACGATAATACGGAGAGTTTAAAAATGTATCTAAAAGCTCTTTTGAGGGATTTATTAAATTTACCATCTCAACCAAAGCGTTTTTGAGCCGTACCAAATCTTTATGTATTACACTCCATAAAACATCGCCGTCTGTCCCACGATAATCGTGAGAAATTTTATCTCTTATCCCTGCAACACTGACCCAATCCATCTGAGTTAAAATGTCTTTTTTCAGAGACGGATCGATTTTTTTGGACTCTTCACCAATAGCAATAAATAAACTAATGACACCGTTGAGCGGTTGTTGCTCATCCGCCCAAATAAACTCATCGGGTGTTTTAAATTTAGCTGAATATATCCACACTTTTTCGGTGCATTCGAGCATAGTCATAATGTAGATTAGATTTTCTTCTTTATACATAGATAAAATCTTTTTGGGCGTAGTGTTTGATAATCGGATTCATATATTTGAGACTTACAAAATCCACTTTCGGTACGTGTAAATTTTGGGCTATCACATCAGAAATTCGCATAAACTCCAAGCCGCTTTCAAGTTCGATGCTACTGTCTCGCTCATAAAAAATATCAATATCGCTCTTTTCGGTCGCTTCATCACGGGCGACGCTGCCATAAATCCCTAATGTTGTAATCCCATATAGGATACGAAATTCATCTTTTTTAGAGCGGAGATAGTTTAGTACTGCTTCTCGTTTCATAGAATTCCTTTTAAAGAGACTTTTTTAAAATATTTATCATTATATCTCATTTTATAACGGTTCTATTCTTACTTTGATATCGGCAGGTTGTGCGCTGTAGGGTGAAGATGTGACGATCATATCGACACCTGCACTCGCGTATTCAGCGATGTTTTTGGTACTGATTCCCCCTGTGGCGATCAATGTGATATGGGGGTAATCAGCTCGGAGGATTTGAACGGCATCGGAGAGTTTGGTGAGTGGGAATTTCTCAAGCTGGAGGATATCGGCCCCCATAGAGGCAAATTTCAGTGCTTCAGCGATATCGCCCGCTTCCATGACGATTTTTTTCTCAGGGTTAGCTTTTTTGGTACGATTGAGTGCTTCCGCAAATGCCTCGTCGGCAGGAAAGAAAACACGGTGATAATCGAAGATAAGGATGCTCTCGGAGAGTCCCAAGCGGTGCGCGACTCCTCCGCCCGATTCGACCGCTTTGATGGCGATTTTTTTCGTAAATGGGGTGGTTTTGCGGGTGGTGGCGACGACGATATCGGGATTGATAGTACGGGCTAACAGTACCGCTTCACGGGTGTAGGTAGCAATACCGCTTGCGTAATCGAGGAGATTTTGAACACTTTTCCAAATACGGTGAATATTGCCCGCTTCACCGTGGGCTTCGAGAAAGACACTTTGGGGTGGAATCAGGGTGCCTGATTTGACAAACCCGTCGATCTCCAACCCATACAGACCGCATAAACGTACCGCTTCTTCCATACAGGAGACGACTAGGGGACGTTCTCGGGTTGCGAAGGTGATGCGGGCGTGTTGGTCGTTAATCCCCAATGAGGCGGTCGTGAGATCGCCGTAGGGTACATCTTCGCCGAGGAGGGCTTCGAGTTCGTTGTCATTTAAAATAATCATTTAGATGTCTCCCATCCGATAAATGCCCAGTTGACCGCGCGGGGAGGGCGGTTTTGCCCTACGATCACCTCACGGTAGTATTGGCGAGCTTTGTTTTTTTGCTCGTCGTCTAACGTATGGACGCTCCAAATCAGCGATTCGACAAACTCATCCTCCGTGTTTGCACGGACGCTTCCCCGTCCTGTCTCGATGTAGTCGATACGGGGGAGGTAGCCGTGAGAGTAGAGGATGATCGGGATGTACCAATAATCGGGTTTGGTTTTGACCTTTTTACCGATGAAGTCTAGGATATTCATATCGACGAAACTCCCTCCCACTTTGTAGGTGAGATAGCACGCCCTTGTCGCATGAGCCGACATTTTAGCCAGAGCCGCTTCGACATCGGGAACTTCCATCGAGCGGGAGGCTACGACGATGTCGGCTTGTGGAAGAGTGCTCCAGTCATCTTCCCATCCGATATGATATGTTTTAATATTAGTAACCCCTTCGCGCGCGGCATAGGCTTTCAGCTCTTCGAGCATTTGGGCGGAGAAGTCGATGGCGATCACCTTTTTGACCCGTTTTGCCAAAGGAATGGCGAGGGTTCCCGGTCCGCATCCGATGTCTAGAACCACTTCGTCCCCCGTGATATTCATACGGGATATGAAATCGTCCACGTATGGGCTGTTGATGACGGATGCCGCCATATCGGCGGACTTTTCATCCCAATCACTGCTCGTTTTTCCTTTGAAATCGGTGGTGGCTTTGTGCTCACGGTACATGGCGGAAAAGTTGATGGATTCAAGAAACATTTAGAGTCCTTTTTAATACTTTATTATAGCTAAAACGATCCATTACCCGACTTAGTAGGGGCATTCAACCTTTGGTTTGCTGAAGTTGGGGTTTGTCACGAAATCATTATCCGTTAGGGTGTTTATAAAGGCGATAATTTTTTGAATATCTTTTGCATTCATACTCTGATTGATTTTGAGATCGTGTTTTCGAATCGCATCATCAAGTGTTTTAGCACTCCCATCATGCCAGTACGGAGAGGTTAATGCAGCATTTCTCAAACTCGGTGTACGAAAAACATTTTTATCTTTCATATCACCTGTGACATCGGATAATCCATAATCTTTGAATCGAGGATTGGGAGTTTGGTTTTTAGGCTGAATCTGATGAAAATCGTCATCGCTAAAAAGGGGTGCGCTGTGACATGTATTGCATTTTGCTCCACCAAAAAAGAGCTTTTTTCCCTCTCTCGCTTCTTTAGTCGGTAGAGGTTGTTTTGCTCTCATTTTTTGATCATAGAGAGAATTATTAGAAATCAGTGTTTTTTCAAAACTCTCTAATGCTAATGTAACAGTACTCAGATTGATAGCACCTTTTTGATCGCTAAAAGCGAGTGAAAAAAGCTTTTGGTAACAGCCGTTTTGACTTAAACGTTTGGTGATTTCATTCTCATAACCATTCATCCCCATCTCTATAGGATCGGTTCCTCGAATCGGTGCTAACGCTTGCTCTGCTAATCCGCTGAGATGATTATGTCCCCATGTTAGGTTTTTATGTAAACCCACATTTGCCAATCCAGGGACATTTCGTTTACCCTGATCACCTAATGCTCCGGGGTGTGCTGAATTGCCATCGGTAAAGGAGCGTCGTTGTTCGTGACACGTGGCGCATGACATCGTCCCGTTAATCGAGAGATCGGCATCGTAAAACAGACGTCGCCCCAGTTCAATTTTAGCGTTTAGCGTTTGGGAGGTGTTGGAAAGAGATTCTCCACTCAATCCTGTTAGGGAAATTGAGAGAACTAACAAAGCTCTAATAGAGTGTTTCATAATCGCCCTTTATTTGATTTTAGTCACTAAAACGGCGGTGGTGGTATCGGCTCCGGCGGAGAGTTGCAACGTATAGATTCCGCTTTCTAACAGATAATCGACCATTTTTCGTATCCCTGAGTTTTCAGGACCTTGGGCATGCGCTACCGACTTCGCCGATTTTCCCTCTTTTACCAACTCAATCCATGAAGCATTACCCAATATTACACGGTAAGTACCGCTCTCTTTGATCTCGATTTGAAAAAGACCGCCGTAGCTCACCGTCCCACCCTCGTTGGTTGGTCGAGTGACGTATTGTATTTTCGGTGTGTTGATTAATCCGACGTAAGAAGCTTTGTTAAGGTCTAACGAAGCATCGGAGAGTTCGTTTGCACTTTTAGCCGTATTGACAAACGATAGCGTTTTCCACGCCATCAATTCGGTAGGTAAAACAGCCTCTTTGGCAAACAATCCTGTTACTAACAATAAAACCACTAATACACTTTTCATTTTTTTTCCTTTGTTATGTTTTTGAGATTCTATGGGTTGAGTCGATGCTTCTCCCCTTATTGAGGAGAGATTAGTTTAAAATTTGTAACTTAGGTTAGCAAAATATTCGCGTCCAGCTAGTGGATATCCATTGTTGATAACAATTAATTCATCGGTTAGATTTTTGATTCCTACTTCAGCAGTAATATTTGCTGTTGCTTTGTAAACCGTTTTGAAATCATAAACAGTATACGACGGTAGAGTCATATAGGTAGTTGAAGTTGCAGATTCATAGGCACCATCGCGGTATTTAATGTCTCCATAAAGTGAGAATCCATAACCAAGATTAATTTGTCCGTAAGCAAAGATTTTATGTTTAGGGACGTCAGTGATTTTTGAAGCGGTATTGGTTTTGTTTTCTGAGGTTATGTAGGAATAGTTTCCGCCTGCTTCATATCGGTCATTTTTATAATTTATGTCTAGTTCTATTCCTTTGCGATCAACAGTTCCAACATTTTGGTTTTGTGTTGTATCGTCATTGGTTGTAGGAGTACCATTGTCATTGATTGTGACACTTTGTATGGTATCTTGGACACGGCTGTAGAAACCAGCGATTTTTGATGTTAAAGTTCCGAGTTGTTTTTGGTAGCTGAGTTCATAGTGTGTTGCTGTTTCTGCACCTAAATCTGGATTAGGTTCTTTTAAACCATTTACTGTACGGGTATAACGATCTTTCATAGAAGGAAGATAGGTTTTCTGAGCGATGCTTACACGAATTTTACTGGTTGCATCGGGTGCAAAAATAACCGCTGCTTCAGGACTGGTAGCATCTTGGGAACCCATCGGAAAATTTCCAGTTGCCGCATCCCATCCGCTATCACCTGTTTTTCTATCATAACCAACTCCTCCCAAAATTTGCCATGCAGAAGAAAGGGTATAAACATCTTCAATACCTAGTGATATGGTATGATCTTTGAAGCGGTCTGTAAATGATTCGGTATTGCTAATTTCATTGATTTGATACCCACGGTGAACATCTTTTTTATAGTTCGCGGATGCGGTAAGAAAATGGTCGCTAAGCTGTGTTCCATATTCTAAACGTCCGCCGTAAGCATAATCATCATAGCGACTTGACCCACCGGGAAATGGTCCATTTGAAATTGCAAGATAGTTGTAATCGAGTGAATTTTGCGACTTATCATAATACGCTGTTGATTTGAGGTAGGCATTACCAATATTTTTTTGACCAGTAATATAGAGGGTTTCCTTATCCCAATATGGCCATGTCCATTTGTCTTTTGAACTTAATGATGTTACAGTTGCAGAAGGTGAAACTTGTTTTTCCCCTTTTTGGTTGCTATATCCGATAGCTATTTCACTACCGTCATCAGCAATATAGCCTGTTTTTAAGTTGACTTTATGATCTGATGTAGCGGAACGGAGACGATCTTCATTGTGTTGAAGACCATTGGTAACAGGTATAAAGTCGTCACTTAGGCGGAAGTGGCTTTGATCGGCATATGAAGCACTTAGTTGAGCATATATATGATCTTGACGTGTTCCGAGATTCAGTGAAGCCACTTTTCGTGAGAGATCGATATCGCTATCGAGTACCATACCAACTTTTATATCCCCTTCTAAAGCTTTTGTCGGTTTTTTTGTAATGATGTTGATAACACCTCCGAGAGTATTTGATCCATAGGCAACGGATGAAAAACCTTTTGCGACATCGATTTGGGCAATATCACCGGTTAAAAAGCGATTTGCATCAAAGTTTCCGTCATAAGGGACATAAACAGGGATACCATCAATATAGACACCTACACGTTTAAAATCTTGACCGCGAATACTGATATAGCCTTCGTTTCTTCCGCCACCCATCATCTGCATACTGACACCACTCATATTATCGAGTGCTGAAGGTAGATTTTCGCTGTTTTGTTGAGCAATAGTTTCCGATGTCATTGTTTGCTCAAACGGGCTCTCTTCAATCGGTGTATTAAGGACATTGATTTGTCCCAACGTAAAGGTATCTGCCAATACCGCTGAAGCTGCCAACGATAGGAGTAATAGGTGTTTTTTCATTTTTTCTTCCTTAAGTTTTAAATATGTGGACGAATTTGAGTGTTGAAAACACTCAACATCAGCCGATTTCTACTTGCATCGGATGATGAGGGTTTTAGAACGAGATGGATATTGTTCAGCTCCTTTTGAATGGTTTTAATGGTGGCGATACACTCATCGGGGGTTCCGAGGATAGCACTGTCGAAAAACTTTTGTCCGTCGAAAAAGGCTTCGCGCTCTTGCAAAATTGCATCATATTTATCTTGATCGTATTTTGGTTGCGGGATTTCAGCGGATGCGGCACGCATCGATTTTACGAAATGATCGACTGCGGGTCTGGCTATTGTGTATGCTTCTTCATAGGTATCAGCGACGCAAAAAACCCGCATGAGGACAATCTCAGGGGTAACATTGGCGATAGAACGATAGAATTTTTGGGCTTCGACACACTCTCCGATCGTTGCACCCTGAGACATGAGCAATCCATAACCCTGTTGGGCAGCAAAACGGATCGTATCAGAGTTAGAAAAGGTCGCGACGAAAAAGGGGATACGTTTTTGGAACGGTTTAGGTTGGAGATTGACATTTTTAAATGAGGTAAAGGCTCCGTTGTAGGTAGGATTTTTGGAATGCAACAGTTCATCTACCGCTTCAGTGGTCTCAAACATCGCATTACGGAGATTATCGGGATCACGGGTGAAATGTTTCGTGTCCGGTGCAAATCCCCCTTTGGCAAATCCCGCATTGATCCGTCCGCCTGATAGGTTATCGAGGACGGCGATACTCTCTGCCAAACGAACAGGATGATAAAAAGGGGCGAGAAACCCTGCTGTTCCCAGTCGGATACATCCAGTACGGGCTGCAGCATATCCAATCATTGCAGTAGGATCAGGGATGACACTAAAACCGTTGAAATGGTGCTCTCCGAACCACGCTTCGTCAAAACCTAGCTGATCTGCAAGTTCGACCAGACGCAGCTGTTCCATAATACTCTCTTGAACGCTTCCACCGAAATGCTCGGTAAGACAAAATAGACCTATTTTCATGGTGTCCTCTTATTTGGTGATAACAGCCCAAAAGCCGCTTTCATCGTCGATAATATCAAACTTACGAGGTTTGAGTGCAGCGAGAATACCCGGCAGGGCATCACGTTCAGGCTTGATACGGTCTTTGAACGAGTTGCGCCAGTCGGGGTTGTTTTCACTCATCGTTTTAATGATCGTTTCTCGCAACTGGGCATTTCCGAATCCGCCGCCAATATATGCCATCCCTCCCGGTTTGAGGATACGGAGGATTTCGCTATAGGCTTGGTGCCAATCATCCCAAAAGGGGGATGATCCGCGACTGATGACGAGGTGGATATCTTCATCAATCAACGGAATGGCATGAATATCACCACGGATAAAAGTGCTACGTTCACTGAGATTATTCGAAGCGGCGTAGCCTGATGCAAGGTTTAGCATTTCTTCGGATTGATCAAAAAAGCTGATATGCAAATCGGTAATGTTCGCAAGAGCGATCCCCAATGCTCCCGTGCCGCATCCGGCATCGAGGCATCGTCCCTGCGTTATAGAAGTGAGGGTTTTGATCTGCTCGGCAATAACGGGATAGATCGGGGCGAATACAGTACGGACGATATTGTCGAAACTCTGAGGGTTGGTGGCGCCTTTCATGGTTTTGCTCCTACTATGGTTTTTTTGTACTCGATATTCGGATGAAGCACCTCTTGTAACTGTTTGTCGGTGAGATTGACGTTCATAAATAGACGATAAAACTCTTTTGTCTCTTTTTGAATGTCTGCCTTGTACTCTTTAGGATAAAGTGTTTTCATTAGCCATTTAAGCCCCATAATACGCATAAATGACGGCGGTCGATCGAACCAGTTGAACGGGGCTTTTGGGATCAGATAGACACGGTGATTTTTGACTGCGTTGATATTTCCCCAAATAGGGTTGGTAGAGATTTTGTCGTAAAACATCTTCTCTTGGACGATCATGACATCGGGATTGTAGGCGAGCACCGTCTCCATCGACATCTTCTCGAACCCTTTGTGATTGGAGGTGTGGCATCGGTGAACATCTACATCACCTGCAAGTTTGAGCAATTGGACGTGGATAGAGTCGTCACATTCGGTACTAAGACCGTCTAATCCCTCGGCATAATAGACTTTCGGACGTTTCTCAACAGGGATTTTGGTGACGGTAGTACGAACATCGCGAAAGGTTTTTTCGCTATAAGCGGCGAGTTTGTTTCCTCGTTCTTCTTTGTTTAATGCTTTGCCCAAAAACCGGAAAATGTTGGTGTAATCTTCGATGCTCTCATCGACGGCATACACATATGGGGCATTCAATATTTTGAGTTTCTCCGCCTCTTTTTGATTGAACTCGTTGGAGTGCTGCCACATTAAAACGAGATCGGGATGGGCTGCGAGCAATACTTCGAGATTGGCACTTTGCCCCGCACCGAATACTCTTCCGATGGTGGGAAGCGTTTTCATAGTTGGATGTAGATAGGGGAGGTTTTCTTCATCAATGTCGAAAATCCACCCTGCTAATAGGGTAGGATCCATGGCATAGAGAGCATACGAACCATACGGGGAGGGAGCATAAACCTTTTTTGGTGCTTCGGGGACATTCACCTTACGTCCCACCATATCGGTAACTTCACGTGCTGCTGCTTCAAACCCGAGCGATAGAGCTAAAAGCGATGTTAAAAATAATCTTTTCATCTGTTTTTCCTTAAAACGCAATATCATATTTAATATAATGATTCGTCCGATTTTGTGCAAAATATGTTCAACTAAAATCGTGACATTTTCGTTATAGTTTATATGATATAACGCATTATAAGAAAACTTTCTTTAAATACTATACAAAAGTGTCAGCTATTTATTGATTTGTTTTATAAACTCCTATTATACACAGTGAGGTATTTATGATAAAAAGAGTTTCCTTTGTAACATTGCTACTAGCTAGTTTAAGTACTTCGGGCCATACAGAACCCCTCAGCGAACCATTGCGCGTATTGGCAGCTGGCAGCCTAAAAGCAGCACTCACCGACCTTATATCGCAATGGCAAACCAAGTACCCACAATTCCCTGTGACACTGATACCAGGTCCTGCTGGCTGGTTACGAGAACGTATCGAGCAGGGAGATGCGTTTGATGTCTATGCCTCTGCTGCACTAACACATGCCGAAGCCATCCATCAAGAGGGGTTGGCTAGCCCTGCCGTGTTGTTCACGCATAACACGCTGTGCGCTACCGTGCGTCAGGATGTACAGGTTGATAGTAATAGCATCGTCACCTACCTGCTCAAGCCTGAAACGCGTCTGGCAACCTCTACCCCAAAATCCGATCCTGGCGGTGATTACACCTGGACATTCTTCCAGCGACTGGAAATACAACATCCAGGTGCGTATGCCGTATTGAATGCCAAGGCACAGAAGCTTTATGGCAGTGCACCTGATCCTACCAAACCACGTATTTCGGTGAATGAGTTGATTACTTCTAATAAAATGGATGTATCCATCGGCTATTGTTCTGGTAAAAGCGGTGATGGTCTGAAAAAAATATCTCTACCTGCACCCTCTCCGATGGCCGATTATGGATTAACTCTCTCCAACAAAGCCGCTCCCGCCGCCACCAACTTTGCCTTATTTATCCTTTCTCCGCAAGGACAGCGCACGCTTGCTAAACATGGTTTTTTGCCGATAGGATTGTCTTCGGAATGAGAGGATGATTTTGTGATTTTACCCCTCTATGGGGTCCAGTCACAGAGGGATAAGCTTTAAGAAAGAAATAGTCATGAGGTTCAAACGCATACAATTTTAGGTATGCTCCCTGAAATAACTATTTATAGTGAATTTAAAAATGCCAAAAAATCTCTCCGTCCATCCGACATCCCCTCGCCCATATCGTGCAACAGCATATCGGTATAAGGGGAGATTGTTTGCGCTGGAAGTGTTGTGTTTGTATAAGACATCTTCTTTCCTTTATTGGTATTTTTTTTGATTATGTGTGAGGTAGATAATCACACCGCTCATGATTAAGACAAAATTTTTAACGATGTATTGTCCCACCAGTGTCAAAGCAAACGGAGGTTGAGTAAAACACATTTCCGGAAACAAAATCAACGGCGTGAACGTTAATGTCATATGGATCAAAAACAGTACTACCACCCATTTGATTTGTTTGCCTATGAGAAACCCTAACCCGATGATTACTTCCCATGTTGCTAGTAATTTGATCGCTATCATTGAAGGGATAAGTCCAAATGTGAGTACATTCATCGTGATGATCGCCAACTGCTCTGCCGGACTCATACCGACAAAAAATTTGAGCATTCCAAACCAAAGAAAACAAATTCCTAGAGCTACACGCAAGAGTAGTATTACTGTTTCTGATCTCATTTCCAATCTCCTTGTTTTAATTACTCTGCATTTAATGCAGAGTAAAATAGTGTTAGAATGCCATGCTTAGGTCAAGCCCAACGACGCGTCCACGATCATCATAATAACCGCCACTGGTTGTTGAAGTACCTTGATATTTTGTGGCATATTGAACATCACCGAGGTTGCGTCCATAGAGTTTTGCGGTGAACGTTAAATTGTTAAGTTTGAAATCACCTGCGATATTGGCATCTACACGTGTGTAATCTCCCAAATCGACGTTTGTTGATGTTCCACCAGCACTGGTTGAACTTGTCCAACCATCGACTTTTTTTGCTGAGATATTGGCGCGGTAATTATCCCAAGCATAACCGATTTTACCCGTAAAGCTGTTTTCTGGAGTACTTTCGCCTATACTGTCAGTTGTTACACCTGCCGCAGTTGTGGATGAGTTTTCGTTCATATGTGTCCATGCAACTAGGTAATCGAATCCGCTTGATTTACCTTTGATAGCGAGCTCTATACCACGACGACGTGAATCTGACTCGGTGTAGTAATAATAAAGGCTACCGTCTGCATCAGTGTAGGTATTTGTTGTCGCTGATTTTTGATTTGTAAAATCAACATTAAACCAGGTAATCATTGGTTTGAAGTACGGTGTTATTTTGGCTTCAAATGCAATTTCAGTACGTTTTTGTTCTTCGGCGTGCAGAGCTGAACCATCTTGTGTTTTCAGATCAAAATCACCATTGGTTCCCTCTGTACCTTGGAAGTATCGTCCGTTGAGTGTAAACATAGGGGTAATATTCCATAACGCTCCCAGTGCGACAACCTGAGCAGGTGCCATATCGACATCGTTATTCGCCGCATCTTTGGCAGCACTAGTACTAGAGTTATTGATGTGTTTTTGATCACGACGATATCCTGCGTCGAGGATAAGATCCCCACCGAATAGTTTTTGCTCTATAGATGCCGACCAACCTAAAATATTGGTATCAAAACGGTTGTAACCACTGTTGAGATTTGGTCCATTGCCGTCACTATGAGTGTATTGTCCGCCGAGTTGGACGAGAGTATTTCCGAATCGTGCATTATGACGGAGGCTATAGCCACTTGAGACTTCATTATATTTTTTTGCTACTGGAGTGATATTTTGTCCGAATTTCTCATTGCTGTATTCAGTTTGATCATAATCAATTTTAAAAATAGAGGCTAAAGTAGTTTGATCCTCATTCCATTGCATGGACATATCTGAAGAGATAATTGAAGTTTTAATTGGATCATAATACCATTTGGAGGTATCGATAACTCCGGTCACACTTACGGCACGTTGAAATTCAAAAGTTCCTTCGTCTTTATACCCCATGAGATTGATATTTAAACGACCAAATGTAAGCCCTCCAGTAATCATTCCCGATTGCGCATCACTTCCGTCAAACCATGTTTCTTGACTCGGTCGGTCATATCGGGATACCATTCCTCCAATATAGCCACTTAATCCTGATTCAGTTGAACCTAAGCGTGTTCCTACAAAGATACTTTCACCATTTGCCATCGGATGACTTTCCGTTTTTTCACCATAAGCACTTATCATCCCTTCTGTTTTCTTTGGCTGTTTGGTGCGGATGACGATAAAACCAGTGTTTAGACCTGAACCGCTATTGGATGCTCCGATACCGATAGAGGGGGCGAGTGAGAGGGCTGTTGAGCCACGAATCACTTGAATCTCTTCGATGGCTGACATCGGAATTTTATAGAGGATACGATTTGCTGTGGAAGGGAGTATCGCACCGTCTATGATATAGGTGATGCTACCGCCACCGCGCATGTTTAGAAAAAATGGGCTTTTTCTCCCTTGATACGTTAAATCCATTCCGACTGCTTTATCCATAAGATCAAAAAAATCTTTAGGAGCATAGGCTTCTATTTCTTCTTTTGTAAAGATTTGTGTTCCTGCTTCAGCTGTTTTTTCGACGCGGTACAGATTGGTAACGCTGTCAAGTTTGATGTCATCACGGACAGAAAATTCCGACGCGGTTACATTAACTGGTTCTAATGCAGCAGTTTCATTAGCCTGTAATGATGATGTCAGCAGTGTGGCAGCCAAAAGGCTGAAGAGTGTTTGTTGGGTGTTGTGTTTCATTTGATCTCCTTGGTGTGGTTTGAAAAGAATCCCTCATACTCTTTATCCGTGAGGGTGTAGCTGTAAAATTTTTTATAAAACTCTTTTGTTTCGCGTTTTAGATCGATATCCCTCATCTCTTTTGGGTAAAGAATTTTGCTCAGCCAAAGAATCCCAAGGATCGATTCTGGTGAGGGTCTATCCCACCAAAATGCTCCTATCGGGGCTTCGTAAACGGCATTGTTTTTGATCGCTTTGAGGTTTTTAAAGGCGGCATTTTTCATCAATGCACTGGATGAAGAATTGGATTTATTATTGGTAGAGGTGATGATAATGTCGGGATTCCATACCGATAATATTTCGGCTGAAACGGCTCCTTTTAGAGCGAGGTCGGATGCGACATTCACTCCTCCGCTCGCGTGTATAAACTCATCCCCCCACCATTTTTTGTTTTCACTGCTGAGGGCTGATGAGCTGTTTGTATAAAACACTTTTTGTCGTTCGGAAGGTTTAATCTGAGAGACTCGAAGCGCGATCATATCGAGTTTGGTGTGCCAATAGCCGATCAGCTCTTTGGCTTTTTGCTCTTTATGGAGGATTTTTCCAACCTGTAAAAATTCCTCTAAAAGAGAAGCGATAGTATGTTTACCGATTCCGAGAGTAAATACCGGAATTTTCATCTCTGATATTCGTTCGTTGGTTGGGATCGACGTGACCCCTGCAAATACGATATCAGGATTCAATTTTAATACATTTTCCAGATTGACATCGTTAAAAGTTCCGGCACTTGGAACATTTTTAAGGGTTGGATAGATTTTTAGAAATTGTTGAAATTTTTGGACATCAGGTTGGGCGACTATTTTATCTGATCCCATAAAAAGGGCAATCTCCTGAGAACCGCCACCGTAGCAAGTAATAATAATTTTGTCGATTTTTTGAGGGATACAAATCTCTTTTCCAGTGAAGTCTGGAACTTTATGATCACAAACTGTGGCATTTAAAGCCACAGAAGTGATTAGTAGAAATGAAGCAAGTAAAATTATTCGGCTAACGGTTTTCATGACTAATACTTGTATTGAATCGATGCAAACAGTGCTCTTGGAGAACCGACCGTATAGGTAGTTTCGGGAACTAGATTGATTTCTGAAGCTGAAAATGTTGAAATGTATTTATTATCTAATAGATTGGTTGCTGATAAAGAAAGTTCTAATGAATGGCCATTATCGAGTTTAAATTCTTTGTTGATAGCAAGATCAACAAGATAATAAGAGTCAACACTGTATTCACTGAGCGTATCGACATACATCTTATCGACGTATCGTACGATAGGGGCAATTTTGTATCCGCTTAGATCGTATTGAGCCGATATATTCCCAAAATACTCTGGGGTATTTGGATGCTGATGACCTTTACACGCGATATAAGCAGTGGATGAAGATTGAATATCGGTTGTGAAAGCATAGTGATTATAGGTTACAGAACCGTTGAGGGTTAAATTTGGAAGTGCTTGATAGCTTGCACCCAGTTCTAAACCGTATGAATCAGCTTTTGCAGTGTTTTGCGCATAGGTTGCATTTAAAACTGGATCATAAAAACTTCCTCCAACATTTTTTACTTTAGAATAAAAGAGTGTTGAGCTAAATGCAATTTTGTTATTTTGATACGTGTATCCTAAATCAAAATTATCTGATTCTTCCGGTTTGAGTGCAGCCCAGTATTGTTTTGCAACCGTATCGCTGAGAGATGTGCTAAATCCACTATAGCTGAGTGTATTCCAGTTGCGACCATAACTGGCTTTTATGCTTGACGAATCATTTAGAAAATAGGTGAACCCAATATTAGGTAAAAATAATTCAAACGTATGGGAAGGAAGGGAATATTGAACGGTAGTTGCTTGAGAAAGAGCTGTATCGTAACTCACATCCCCGATACCTGTCGTTTTGTAGGTGGTGAGAGAGGGTGAAGAGAGCCATAAATATTTTAATCCTGCTTCGACAAATATATTTCCAAACTGCTGTTCATACGTTGCAAAAGGGGCGCTAAATTTATGATTTTCTTCTACATCTACGAGTCTGCTCCAGCTACTGAAAGCTAAAGTTCCCGGATTTCTAAGCTTTTGACTTGTTGGAGGTCCTGGAGGCTCGTCTTCTTGATACCAATATCCTACCTTGATTTTTGCATCACTCAGTTTAGTCTCTATCTCGGTTACTCCTCCATAAGTATTATGATCAACCAGCCACTCTTGTACTTTTGTGCCACTGGTAGAGTAGCTATACCCTTCATCATGCAAAAAGTAAGGTCTAAAAGAAATAGAAGTATCTGAAGACAATGGTAATTTTAGCTTCCCAAAGAGAGTCCATGTTTGAAAATCTTGTCGGTTATAATCGTAATAATCTGAGGAGGATGGATTTGTTGTTTGGTAATCTAAATCACTATAGGTATCTAAATCTTTGCTCTGTGCATAGGTTAAACCTTTGTAATTATGTTGTAATTGATCGTTATAGATACCGTATACTTCCCATTGGACAGGTTGTTTGGATGTACTTGTAACACCGAATTCGATGTTTTTACGATCTACACCATCACCTTCGCCTTTCCATTTATCAGCTTCTGTGAGTGATCCTGAAACAAAAAATTTAATAGTATCAGCAATTTCACCGCTATCAACTCTTAGATAAGTTTTAGAAAAATCATCACTACCGAGTGATTGTTTGATAGTTGCTTCCATTGTATTTGCTGGACGCTTCATATGCATATCCACCATACCGTTATCACTTCCGTAACCAAATCCGCTATCGGCTTTAATCGCCCCTTTTTCAACACTGACTGATTCAACATTTTCAATATCGACCATAGTCATGAGTCCTCCACCCGGGCCGATACCTTTGAGCGGTAAACCTTCCATGGTCTCACCGATATTACGGTCGTCTTTACCGCGAATTTTATGAGTAATACTCATCCCAAGCGGGTCGTTAAATCGGATATCAACGCCCGGTTCGAGAGAAATAGCTTTATAAGGATTGATCAATTCGGCACTGTCATAAATTTTTATCTCTTTTTCCGAAACCACATTTTTTGATCCGATAGTTGCATCGTCGATGATGGGTGTACTCTCAACGTTTACGGTAGAAAGTTCTTTGGGCTCATTGGCATAAAGATGAAAATTACAGATAACAATCGATGCTGCGATTGAAAGGGTGAGGTGTTTATTCATGAGATGTTCCTAACTTGATCAATTCATTTTTAACTTCAGACCAATGATGACGTTTGATAGATTCCATATTGGTACGTCGGTTTATCATTCGGATGGAAAGTGGTTCGATCCAATTCCAAAATTCCTGTAAATGTTCTTCAGGAAATTGGATCTCTTTGAGGGTTTTTTTATACATAGCGAGCCATATTTCACGATCATTTTCATCGATAGGAATTTTAAAATGGCGCATACGTAGATGAGGTTCACCGTGTTGTTCGGTAAAGATTTGATCCCCACCGAGTGCTTCTACGAAAAAGTCGGCGCTTTTATCGATAGCCATCTTAAGAGCCTCTTCATTTCTTGGGAAAAGATCACCTACTTTTGTTTTAAGTAACAATGTATGATGGTGCCAAACCATTTCACGAATTTTTACTTCTCCGAGTGCTTTAAAAATTTTATTGGACGGAAAAGGAACAGGGGGAAAGATAATGTCGATCATCGAATCGACGATACGTATATCTTCACCACCGAAACGAGGCTTATGAGGCTGTTGTTCCATTTGACTTAGTTGGGTAAAAGAGGTGATTCGGCCATTTTGGCAACTAGCATTTGTGTTTTCTTTAGTCATTTGTGACTCCTTAAATTGTTGTATCATTTTTGATATAGCGATAGTTAAAAAATGCTTATTCCCGATAAAACAGGAAAAATTGTTTTTAGGATAAGGCTCCTTTGGAAAACGTGGGGATACACCACGTATTGGTGTTATGGGTGATGAGATCCGCTTCGATACCGTAGACTTCACGGATCATTGAGGAGTTGATGACCTCTTGGGGGAGTCCGTTGGCGATGATTCGTCCATGGTTCATCACGACGACGCGGCTGGAGACCATGAGGGCGTGATCGGGGTAGTGAGTTGTTTTGAGAAAGGTGTACCCTTGGCGTGCTAAATCATTGATCAGTTCCAACAGACGGATTTGGTTCCCGTAATCCAACCCTGAGACCGGCTCATCCATGATAAAGGTGTTGACCTCTTGGGTGAGGGCGCGGGCAAGAAGCACCATCTGTTTTTGTCCGCCGCTGAGATGCCCAAACGCTCTACCCGCTAAATCGGCGATACCGATGCGTTCGAGTGAAGCATACGCGGTCGCACGGTCATTTGCCGATGCTGCAGCAAAAAAACCGCTTTTGCTCACTCGACCCATCATCACCATTTCCAGTACACTGTAGTTGAATGGGACGTTGTGGTACTGAGGGATATAGGCGATATGTTTGGCGATCTCGCGGTGGGAGTAGCGATGGATGGTTTTATTCTCTAACCATATCTCCCCTTGCTTAGCGTGTATGAGTTTGAGGATGAGACGAATGAGGGTACTTTTTCCGCATCCGTTTGGTCCCAGTAGGCTCACCACCTCACCGCGATTCAGGGTAAAATCTACGCCATCCAAGACAGAACGCTTAGGGTAGGAAAAATGGAGGTCATTGACCGTGATGATAGGATTCAGTTCCATGCTGCCCTCGCGTTTTTAAGTACGATGATAAAGACGGGAATCCCGATCAGTGAGGTGAGAATCCCGATAGGGATCTCGACACTCAGAGCCAAACGCGAGATCGTGTCGGCTAAGAGCAAAAAGATTGCCCCCACAACGGCTGAGAGTGGGATGAGGAGACGATGCGAGGGACCGAATGCCATACGGATGATGTGCGGGATGATAAGCCCCACCCAGCCGATCATTCCCGCCATAACGACGGAGAGGGAACTCGCCAGCGTCGCGAGGATAATCGCCGCGAAGCGCACCATGGGAACATTCACCCCCAGCGCTTTTGCCTCTTCATCTCCGAGGCTGAGGAGATCGAAATATTTGGAGAGGGCAATCATCCCCGCTATACTCAAAAGAATCGGGATACTTACGAGGAGGACACTGTGTAGATCCGCCATCGTGAGACTTCCCATCAGCCAGTAGACGATAGCGGGGAGGGTGCTGTAGGGGTCGGCAACGTATTTGATGACCGAGAGCAGAGCCGTAAAGAGCGAACTGCTGATGACACCGCCGAGTACCAGCATGATCGTAGAGCGGGAGTTGCTCACCATTCCACCGATCGCAACCGCAACGCCGACGGCGACAAACCCGAATACAAACGCCAATACCTGAACAACATACCATTGTTCTGATATGAGCATCCCCAGTGCCGCACCGAACGCCGCTCCCGCCAATACCCCCAATATCCCCGGAGAAACGAGAGGATTGACGAACATCGCCTGAAACGCCGCACCTGAGACCGCAAGCGATGCACCGATGAGGATGGCGAGCAGTACACGCGGCAGTCGGATTTGTAGGATGATATTATCGAGGAGGGTGTAGGTATCATTACCAACACCTCCGAAAAGTTTGAACTCCATATACCCCATAAAGGTAGGTAAATCAATCGGGTATTGCCCCCACAGGAGCGATATGATGGTGATGAGGAGAAGGAGCGTTAATGCTCCTCCCACGATGGTGAAACTTTTGAGGCTTATCATCTTAGAACTTTAGATTGAGACTGCCGTACACCCCTAACGGAGCTCCGGTTTGATACGTTGAAGCCGTCGTCGATGCGGCTAGTGCATTATCTGCCGCATTGATCGTCGCGATGTATTTCTCATTGGTCAGATTGGTCGCGGTGAGTCGGAAGAGGGCGTTGCGTGATCCCATGAACTGCCCGATACGGTACGCCATATCGAAATCGACGATTGTAAATGCGTCGACTTTTTGAGTATTGGCGACATCACCCCAACGGCTTGAGGTATAGCGAGCACTTGGAGTAAGCGTCCAATCTCCTAGATGGTACGAGAGGGCAGCTTTTGCCATGTATTTGGGTGCATCGGGGAGTTGTTTTCCATCGGTTTCCACTGTAGTAGTCACGCTACTTTGGAAATTTTGGGTGAAGTTGTAACGGTTATACGAAAGTCCTAATAAGAATTCGAGTTGTTCATTGATCGGACCATACGCGGAAAACTCCGCACCGTATCCGAATGCATCCCCGATATTGGCGGGATAATTGACGCCGTAGGTTGGATCGTAGATATTAGCCTGTTTGTTTTGGACGAAAGAGACGAACAGACTCGGATTGAGCGTGATTCCACCTACGGTTGTTTTTACCCCCACATCGATGTTATCGGAGAGCTCAAGATCGAGCTTGTCCCACAGCTGTTGGAGGGTGACATTTTTGGAAACGAAATTAGCTCGATTCGATACATAGGTTGGGAAAAGATTGACGTCAAATCCATACGTACGGGAATAATCGATATAGAGGGACGTCTGGGGTGAGAGGGTGTATCCTAAATAGAGTGAGGGGATATAGGTGTGAAACGTTTTGGCTTCGACGCTCGCCCACGGATCGAGCGCGGTTGTCGCGATGGCGGTATCATAGTCAGCACTGGTTGCGGCACTGGAATTAGAGGTGTGGCTTTGGAGAGAGCCCAGTTTAAACGATTGGTATTGCAACCCTGCAACGTATTTAAAACGCTTCATCTCTCCGCTGAGCTGTGCAAACGGTGCTTGCAAGATATGGTAATCGTTATCAGCGAGTACGGCATAGCCGTTAAAGACTAGATTACCGCTCGCATTGACCGTGTATTTTTCCTGATCGCTCGGAGGTCCGGGAGGGAGCTGTTTGTGGTACCAGTATCCGATCTTGGTTTTAAGCGCTTCGGAGAATTCATGATCATACGCAGCGGTAGCCCCATAGAGATCGTGATCGATTTGCCAGTTGACGACGCGATTGGTGGCAACTGCGGAGTTTAAATTACCGTTGGAGTACCAGTAATCCCCTTTGTCTTTTTTGTAGTAGGGTTTGAGGGAGATCGTATCGTTAGAGGTGGGCTTATATTCGACTTCACCCATCAGTGCGGTGGTATCAAAACTTTGTTTATTCCAGTCGTAGTAGTTGACATTATTCGCCGTAGTCGGTTTTGAGGTTGAGAAATCTTTGTTGAAATTAGCCCCTAGATTACTCGCTTCGGCAAAGGAGAGGTTGTAATAGTTGTGGTGATCGTCGGAGTTGCGTATAGCGGTTATTTTGGCTTTAAACGCATTATTAGGGGTATAGGTAAGCCCTACCGTTCCGTTGAGCCGTTTCAGATCGCCTGCGCCTTTGGTTTTGTCGTTACTCAGATGGGAGAATGAGCCGAAGAGTGCTACATCTCCGATTTTTCCACTGTCAAATCGGACAAAGGTACGCATAAAATCATCACTGCCGAAACTTTGAGAGACTTCAGCCCCAGATTTGGAACGGGCGGAGAGGAGATTCATATCGACTTTCCCGATGAGACTGGAGAAGCCGAGGTTTTTATCCGCTGGTAGATACCCTTTGAGCAGGTCGATGGATGCGACGTTTTCCATATCCATGAGCTGTTTACCACCCCCTGGGTTACTGGAGATCGGCATACCATCAACCATAAACACTCCCCCTGGTCCTGATTGGCTTTTACCCCGAATACGGATCGGATCGTGATAGGATGGCTCATTGGAACCCGCTTGATCGACAGGGGTAAAATTGACCGAAGGGGAGTAGGCGATGACGCTGTAAGGGTTCATATTTGCCTGAGTCCCAAGCGTCGCGATACTTTTAGACCCAAACGTCTGATTAGAACTGCTGAGATTGGAATCAGCGATCATACTCTCCCCATCATCGATGAGGTCATTGACGACGATACGCTCGATTCCTAACGGATCGGCGGTGAGAACCGCACACGCGGCGAGTGAGAGGATAAGGACGGATGGTTTCATGGTTGGACTCCTAGGATATTTTTAGTTTGTTGGTCGTTTAGCTTGACGTGCAAAAAGAGCTCATAAAACTCTTTGACGCGCTGGTTTAGATTGACGTTATAGGTTTTAGGATGGAACACTGAGGCGAGCCACTGGATACCGATGACACGCATAAACGAGGGCGGTCGGTCGATCCAGTTGAACGGTTGCACAGGGACGAGGTGGATACGCCCCGCTTTTAGCGCACGGAGGTTTTTCCACATCGGATCATTGATGAGGTCAAAATAGACACTTTTATTTTGGACGACGATCACATCGGGGTTATAGGTGAGGAGGGTTTCAAAACTGATTTTCTCTAGCCCCAGTATCCCGCTTTGTTGGCATTTATGGACATTCTCGCCGCCTGCGAAATTCATCGCTTCGACATGGAACGATTTATCGCATTCGGTTGAAAGCCCATCTAACCCCTCGGCATAGTAATAGCGGATCGATTTTTCTTTGGAAACCCCTTTGTGTACCTCGCTGATGATCTTTTGAGCGTATAGGGCTAACTCTTCGCCCCGTTTACCCTCTCCGATGGCATTGCCCGCGAGACGAAAGGCACGGGGCATATCGTTGATCTCGCGAAACGGGACCATAAACGTCGGGATTTTAGTCTTTTCGATCTCGTGGGCGACCGTCTGAACGAGCATATCATCCTGCCATACGAGGACGAGTTGCGGTTTATATGCCATCAGCGTTTCGAGGTTGATGTTTTGCCCGCCTCCGTGAAACGATCCGATCACAGGAAGCGAGAGGAATTTTTTGTTCAAAAAAAGCTCATCCGCGCTGTTGTTCGGATTTTTAGCTTTGAAGTTTAGCCCGATCATTTTTTCAGGATTGAGGGTGTATAGGAGATAGTTCATCGGTGGGGATGAGCCGAAAACCCGATCCGTGACATCGGGCAGTGTCACTTTTTTGCCGTCGATGTCGTTTAGTATTTTGGCATTCAGTGTTAGAGCGATAGCCGATAGGAGAAGCAAACGTAGGAGGGTATTCATCTGGGTTCCTTTAGGATTTATGTAAATTAAACGCGATAGGGATACTCAATTCAAAGGTCTTACCCAACGAGGGATAATCACCGCTGAGGCTGAGAATCGTTTGTATCGCTTTGGTATCGAGCACGTTACTACCGCTGCTGCTTTTAACTTGTGCGGTATCAACTGTACCGTCGGGTTTGAGGGTGAACGTGACCAATACCACCCCCTCTAGTCGCAATTTCCGAGCGATAGAGGGGTAGGTGATGGCGTTTTCGATCATAGCTCGGATGTGTCCTAGTGCCGCACCACCGATTTGGTTATCTGAAATAGGGTTTCTTGGTAATTCTTTTTCAGAGGTATTTTGGGTCAAATGAGGAGAATCATTGGAACTAGATATCGGTGATGTCGAAGCAGGCGTTAGGTGTTGAACTAGAGGCGCGGACGCCTCAGACGACACCGACGGTTGTTTCATCGGTGTCGTCTGAGGGGTCGTAGTAACGTGTGGTACAGGTTTTTGTGGTTGGGTGACGCTTTTGTGATGTTCTTTGGGTTGCGGCATCGCTTCCATTTTGTGAATATCTCCCGATGTCGAAGTAAACTCAGCCAAAGAGATCGTGATCTTTTCATCCGATTTCGGTAACGGGATCGGATGGGTACTCATGAAAAAGGCTATACTCGCAAAAACTGCCGCATGCACCCCAAAAGAAGCGGTAAAAGATTTGGTTTTTAATAAGGAATTCTTATGTTGTATCTTTTCTGATATAACGGATTGATTAAAAAAAATCATACGTTTCCCCAAATAGCAGAGTAAGGGTGGCGTTCGATCGGTGCAACGGTGGTTCGTCGGTTAATCATACGGATAGAGAGCGGCTCGATCCAGTTCCAAAACTCTTCGATACATCCGCTCGGCATCCCCAAATCATTGATCGTTTTTTTGTACATCATGAGCCAAATTTCGCGACCTTTTTCATCGACGGTGATATGGAAATGGCGCATCCGAAGAGCAGGGTGTCCGTGAACGGGAGTATAGGCTTTTTCCCCTCCGAGTGCTTCGACGAAAAAATCGGCTGTCTTTTCGGTTGCAAAGGTAAACATGGCATCATCTGCGGGGAAGAGATTACCGATAGCGCTTTTACGAAGGAGTCCGTGATGATAACGGACCATGTTGCGAATGTTCTCTTCGCCCCATTGTTGATAGAGGATGATAGTGGGAAACGGCACTTCGGGATAGACAAAATCGATTTTGGCTTCTGCTGTATGGGGTGTCATACTGGCAGGCTCGAACGGTTTGGTTCCGCAGGCACTGAACTGTGATACCGGTTTGCCGTCAGAGGTGATGAATGTCATGTGTTTTCCTTTATGGTTTGATTAAAATATCAGGGGAGACGACAGGCAATTTGAATAACCGCAGACAAACACTCCTGTCGCCTCGTCTCATACTTCACGATATTCCCCAAAAGGGGATTAGTCTTAGAAGCGGTAGTTCGCTTCGAGACGCAATTCGCGATTAGAGGTATCGTTTCCGTATCCCTCAGACGCTGTTGCTCCTGTATTTGGTGTATCTATAGCTTTAATCACTTCATTATCTTGGATCATATAACGTGCTTTGAGCTCCAACCCTTTGATACTTGCAACTTTATACATGGCATCGATATTCCATTGTTTGGTATCACCATTGTTGTAATAGCGATCCGTTGCACCTTGATAGCCAACTTTAGAAGGGTCACGATCATAGTAGCTGTAGCTTACGAACGCACTAAGACCTGAAACCAAAGCATTAAAGTCATAGTCAAATTGTGCTTTATAGGCATACGTATTGGCATTCCAATCGGTAATTGTCATCGATCTAGTATAGTCATACGTAGGAAATCCGCGCCAAGGAGCGATCAAATCTCCGCCATCATCGGTATGAGAATAAGCAAGGAGCAATTTTGCTGGACCATAGTTAGTGACTGCACGAAGAGCATACATATAGGTATCAACACTATTGTCATTATCTCCCTTGAAACGGACTTTTGACGTTGCACCTGTAGAATTTGTTGCCGTTACAGCACCGCGTGCATAGATGGAAGAACCACTCATCGGAGTAATAATATCGCCTGCACCTTTGTCCATTTGTTTCATATAGCGAGCACCGAGGGTAATAATCGCATCACCCGCTTCGATAGCATAGTTGGCTTCTAGCATCCCTTGATCGATAATGTCATCCCAATGCATTCCCCACGCTTGGATCTCAAGTGAATCGATTGATTTGTTTTTGACCCCGACGATGGCTACCGCAGGGGCATCATCTACACCAAAGCTGCTTCCATATGTAGGCGTTGTGTAGGCAGTATATTTAGTACGATAATAGTTTTTAATCGCATCAGGGGTATCGCCAGTATCTGCCATAGAGCTAAAATAGGTCATTCCACGCTCTTTGATTTTGTTTGCATAGTCAACTTGAATAGTAGTGTTGGCTATATCATTAGAAACAACTTGTCCCCCTTCGATAGCAATAGGGATCATTTTCGTGTCATTCGGGGTGATCCACGGATTGGTCATTAAAAACCGACCTCCGGTTATTTTAGTTCTTTCAATATCATATTGAAGATACGATTGTGCTAATACGCTATATCCGTTTCCAAAATCAGTGGCAGAACCGGGACCGCGGGCGAAAAGATCGGATGCGGTAGTATTTTTAGGATGACCCGCATAAATTCCATTATCATCGTCCGTTAAAATTCCCATTCCGTGAGTGACATAAAATCCTGCACCTGCACTGATCCCGTATAGAGGAGCCGTTTTATAGATCAAACTACCTCCGATAGCCATTCCTTCACTGTCACCGTCAGGTTTAGTGTTGGTATTGGTTGCATTAGGAACAGTTCCTAAATTCCATCCTTCATTATCGACCCAGTCAGTGTTGAAGTACTGCATACGGATACGCCCGTCAAATTTCCCCTCTTTAAAAGCCGATGCTAAATCATCCGCCGCGCTAACGAATACCGCGGTCCCTAAAAGTAGTGCTGCTGCAAAGCTAAGTTTTGTCATGGTATCTCCTTATTTTTTAGCAGGCAAGCCATATCCGCTTGCTTTTAAGATGGCGATTGCTTTAGGTGAAGACATATATCGGAGGAATTTTTTTGCCGCGATCTGATTTTCAGGTGTACCGTTTTTGAGTCCCACCATCGCCTGATCGATGGTATTGTAGGCTTTATCGTCCACTTCAACCCATTTTCCGACATTTTTCATATCAGGAGCGAGGACGATTGATTTTGCCATAAACCCGACATCGACCGCTTTGGTCGTCACATACGCACCCACTTGGGAGATCGATTCGGCGGTGATGATTTTAGGAGTAGCCGCATCGGCAACTTTATAGTATTTCATAGCGTTCATCGCTTCGATACCGTATGGGGCTGTTTTTGGATTGGCTACCGCGATTTTTTTGACACTCGAATCGGCAACAACAGCTACCCCTTTAGAGAGATCGGCACCTGTGTCACTCCAGAGTACGAGTGAACCGTAGGCATACACTTGAGATGGTGTTGTGGTGAAACCACCTTGCGCCAATTTAGCAGGAAACTCGACATCAGCGGATAGAAACGCATCATACGGCGCACCGCTCATGATTTGTTGCGTCAGTTTTCCCGATGCTCCGGTGATGATTTTTACTTCGATCCCGCTCTCTTTGGAAAACTCTTTGGCAATATCTGTAATTGCGTATTTGAGGTTGGCAGCCGCAGCTACGGTAATGGTTTGGGCAGCAAGCGCAGAGGCAAATGCCAACGATGTCAGAACGATTTTGAGTAATTTCATCTCAACTCCTTAGTATCTATTTTGATATAACGATCTTCAAAACGGTTATTTGCAAAAACGGTTCGCGGAAAATGCGACATTTTCGTTATGTTTTGTAGGACATAACGAAATTATAGAGAAAAAGGCTTAAAGTTTGTAGGGAAGTGTCTGTTTGGTCATTCCCGACTAGATCGGGAATCTAGCTATCAACGTTCGTCCTGAACTCGTCGAAGGGTAATTATTTTTCGTTTACACTGTTTTAAGTGGAATACTAAAAGCTGAAGTTTTCTACACGCTCACTCGGGATAGTATAATTATTGTTTTGAATAAATAACCAAATAAGATATCAATAATTAGATTCTAAATACTTTAATTGTGTCGCTTGAAGTTGTTCATTCAGCTGCTTATTATTACTCAGGTTTTCATTTTTTTTATTGTATTCAATTTCATTTTTCATAAATTCTATTTTTTCTCGTAATTCCATCGCTGATGGTTTTCTTCTATCGACAGATTCAGAAACAATTTTCAATCCATTTTGAAATGAACATGAATTATGATACGAGTTGACATCTAATATACCTTGTACTATTGTATATTGATCTATATTTTTCGTCATCTGATTATATATATGTAATCGTTTTACTTCTCGTTCTGAATCAATTGCTTTAATAATAGCGATTGCAAATGAATTATAATAAACTTCTTCATTAATAATTGATCGACTAGAATTTGTTATAGCTGATGCAGCAGCAAATGCTGTTTTTGTTGTTTCTGCCCCTACAACTGTTGCAAGGCTGGAAAAAATTGTTGTTGCTCCCCCCAAATATACATTAAAACCTGCTGAATTTCCAAGGATATCGCCTTTATGTACTTCACATACTTCATCTGATAACAACATAAATCTACTGATTAGCTCATTTCTTTTATTTGAATCGCTCTGTGCATTATTAAATGCTTTTCTAAATGTAATTCCTTCTGTATTTATTCTTTTTTCGTTCTCTAGATAAAAACTTTCATTATTCTCATCTGAGATGTTAGTTGATTGGATAATTGGTTTAACTGTATAATATTTTCCGACGCAACCACTTAAAAATAAAAGAACAAAACCCATTAAAATTAACTTTTTCATTTTCCTTGACTCCAATATTTTTAGGACATTGCTTTATAGACTAAAAACGTAACAAACGACGAAGTCTAATATAAAAAATTATACAATATTTTACATTAGACTTCGAATCCTTTTACTTCACCGTTTTCAAATTTTAGCCATAAAGTAAAATTATTTTTTGGTTTTACATCGATTAGCATCAAAAACTCTTATTTTAAAGGTTCGATTTTATAAGGTTGTTCACCTGAAACTGTCAATTCCCTATCGGCAATCAATTCATCTTTATGTATTTCCATCCAAGCCTGTATGAGTCTTTTTTGCTTGTTTGGTAAATCTCCCTCAACCATTTCTGCAGTATCAATGCCAAATTTTACTTTGGATAATATAGAAGTGGGGAAAAATTAAGCATGTAATTTTATTATAAATTCAAACGCCAATTCAAATTTAAATTGCAGTCAAATGACCTAGATTAATACTGGATTCCTGACAGAACAATATCACAACCCGATGATAATATGTTTCGGAGAGATGAGGGCGTAGGCGTTCATCCCCTCGGAGAGTTTCTTTGTATCTTTGGGGTTCATGAGAGCGATCAGCTCGGTAAAAAGATCAAGCGCGAAGGTGATCTCGTCCGTTTCATCTTGGGATTCGATGTGGCTGATCGTCCCTTTGAGCGCGTTCATCGCCTCATCGCTTTTAGGAGGGGCGGCAACGATAGTGACATCGCTCGATTTGATGATGGCGTAGAGATCGCATCCGACGGTGAGTCCCATATTACGAATCGATTTGAGGGTGATGATCGACTGGATCGTATGGCTACCCGTCAGTGAGAGGGTAAGGAGAGCGTTAAGACCCCGCTCCTCGATAGAGAGGAGGGTGGCGTTGATCGATTTTGCATCTAAAAAACTTTGCCGCTCTTTGGTGAGCCAAAAACGTTCATTATCTTTTTGTGTTTCGAGTTGTAATCGTTCCGTGATATCACGTGAGACGGAGAGGCTGTAGCCTACACCGTTGTATTCGAAGTAATTGGAGCTTATCTCTATAGGGAAAAGTGTTCCGTCTTTTCTTTGGTGCTGCGTCACGGTGAGGGTCGTTTTTTGCTCTTTTATATCTTCCCAATGGAGTTTCCATTGCTCGATTGGAAAATTTGGATCGAGATCATTTACTCCCATAGTAACAAGCTCCTCCTTGGTGTATCCTAGTGCTGTACACGCTGCCTCATTGACATAGTGGAACTTTGAGCTCTCATCAATTAGGTATACCGCCTCGTTGATGGTATTGAGGGCAAATTTTTTGAGTAACATTCGTTCTTCCGTGGCTTTTTTATCACTTATATCCCAAATATTTGCTATGTGGTACAAAATTTTTCCCTCGTCGTCTTTGGCAACGATAAGCTCGACTGATACAGGAAAGGTGGAACCGTCGCGCCGTTGATTGATCGTTTCAAAAGCTACATACCCTTTTTCAAATGCTTTTTGTTGTACTTCAGGTAGAAGTGAGAGTGTCTCAGCCGTAAACAGATCAGGAACACTAATATCTCTCAATTCTAGAGGAGTATAGCCATACAGAGCATTGAAGGATTCATTCGTTGATTCAAAATGGTTGCTTGTCCCAACGTGAATTGCGATACCCCAATGCGCATTTTTGAAAATATTGGCCCATTTTTTGAGAGTTTTTTCCACCTCTTCGAGTTCGATAACTTTGCGGGAGAGTTGATTAATCCTCTCTAATGAGAGTTTTTCATTGTTGGGGAGGGTATCAGTGTAATGTTCGCTGTAGTGGGAGTAGGGAAATTTGATGGTAAAACAAGCACCGCCATATCTATTTTCGACCGAAATAGAGCCACCGAACCGTTGTTCGATGATTTTTTTGGTCATAAAAAGTCCCAACCCAGAACCCGATTCTTTGGTCGTTATATGCATATCAAAGACCATATCTATAGGGTTTAATCGGATGCCTCCAGCATTATCCGTAACTGTAATGACACAAGTTTTATTTTGTTCATCAATATGAACGGTGATGATAGGGTTAAGGGTTGGGAATCGGTCAAATGCATCTTTGGCGTTGAGAATTAGATTGAGTACGGAGTGGGTAAACTCATTAGCATTTCCCTGAATTGTTGGATTGATCACTAAATCAAAGTTTAGGGTGATATTGCTATTTTGAAACGAATATTCGGTGATTTTACGCACTTTTTCCAACTCATCAGCAATATTAAAACTCATGGTTCCATCACTTTGCTGTGATAAAAAACTGTAAAACGTATCAATTGTCTCTGCCAAATGTTGGAGGAGTTTAAAACTGGTTTCAACAGAGTTTAAAAGTTTCTCTTTGGAAATATCACCTTGAAAAATGAGGGAGGCTTTGATCGAATTTTGGATAGAACCGATAGCGTTGAGGGGTTGCTTCCACTGATGAGCGATATTTCCGACCGTTTCACCCATCGATTCATAGCGCGATTTTAGAAAAAGGAGTTTAGCATCTTCTTGGCTCTCGTTGAGGAGTTTCGTATGCTCTATTTTTAGTGCTCTGTTTTTATAAAGTAGAATAGCTGCAAAAGAAGAGGTAATGAAAAGAAGTATGAGAGAGAACATATTTTATCGTTTTAATTCGCGAGTATCGAGTCTATACCCTATTCCACGAACGGAGACAATGATATCGATTTCGAGCTTTTTTCGTAACCGTAGAACGATGTTTTTTATCGCAGATTCACAAACAGGATCGAGTGGCCATAGGGCTTTTCCAATCTCCTCTTTCGTGATCGTTTTATGACGGTTGGTGATCAGCAATAGGAGGAATTCATGCTCTTTTAACCCTAGCGCAATAACCGCATTTTTGTGATAGAGCTCTTTGGTGGCAGAGTTATAGTAGAGATTTTTCCCCAAAATAATTAATCCATCCATCTTATGGGTACGCTGAATAGCTGTACAAACACTCATTGTCAGTTTTTCGAGTTCTACTGGTTTAACAAGGTAGCCATCTATTGAGAGGTTAACAGCATTGATAAGGAACTTCTGTTCGGCGAAACTTGTGAGGAGAATGATTGGAACACTATAGTTATTTTGGCGAATTCTTTTAGCCAAATGGAGTCCGTCATGTTTGGGCATTTTGATGTCACTAATGATAAGGTCCGGCGATTCGTCTTCAAAGATATGATACGCCTCTTCTCCGTCTGATGCCACATAAACTTTAGCAAAAAGCATCTCTAAAATTTCCGCCATTTGAACACGGGTTATCGTATCGTCTTCAGCAAAAAGGACACTTTTTTCTTTTAGTATCAACATATTGCGCATCATCACTCTAACCTTTTTGTTCGTTGAAACACAACGAAATATTATTTGGATTTATTATTCCTGAATATTATTTAATTATAACATTAATTGGATCATATAAAATATATTTTGTCATTACATTGACATTAGGAGGGTATTACAAGTCATATAAATTTTATTGTTGACAAAGCAGGCAAGCGTATAGTTGAGAGAGACAGCTCATTTGACATGAGCCTAAGGATGGCTAACGAGATAAGTGATTTTATTTTGGATGGGAGTTCAAATTAAAGTTTAAAAATCAAACCCTCCAGTTTCACCTTTGGACATACTCTCGTAGACGGATCGGATATATTTGGTACGAACCTCACATCCGATACATTTTTCACACACATAACAGCTCGTTACGTTTTTTTCTTTTTGGCACTCTTGGAGAATTTTTATAGTTTCATCCAATCGTGCTTCGTATTCACTGTTGTCCTGCATAGACACTCAAAACCTCATTAACTTCATCGATGGAACCAAAAAAACAAGGGCTGGTATCATGGACGTGACGCGGCTCTTTTTCCAGAACACGCGTAATGCCATCTACCGCTTTACCGCCTGCTTTTTCGAAAATAAAGGCAAACGGGAATACTTCAAACAACATACGCAATTTCCCCTCAGGTTTATCGCTCGCACCCGGATAGCTAAATAATCCGCCCCCTTTGAGGAGGATTTGGTGTAAATCTGGAACCATACCTCCAGAGTAGCGGAGGCGATACCCGCGTGTAAAAAAGCTATCGATCATTGTTTTATGAAAAGGTGCCCAAAATTGTTGAGTACCCCCTGGTGCCATGATCTTCCCTTTTTCATTTAAATGGATATGTTTAACGAATTCAAATTCACCCGCTTGTAAGAGATAAAGAGAGACTTTGTTCTCATCGGCAAATACGAGTTCCACCCGTGGTCCATAAACGACGTAACAGCTTGCGACCATTTTAGTCGGGGTGAACTCCCCCTCATATATACCGAAGATCGATCCGACACTCAGATTGACATCCACAAGGGAAGAGCCATCCAAGGGATCAAATGCGATAAAATAATGCCCTTTATCATTCAATACCATCGGATGCTCTTTCTCTTCGCTAGCGATAGTATGAACCCCCTCTACGCGGCTAAGCTCCTCTTCAATGATCATATCACTTTGGATATCAAGCTGTAGTTGTGTTTCGCCCGAGCTGTTTTGCTCTTGCGAATAGCCGATATCTTTGACATCAATCGCCTCTTTGATTCGGATGGCACTTTTTTGGATTGCTTCTAAAATAATATTCATTTGATAACCTTTGCGTGAGCTAAAATCCACTCGATCACTTGATCGGGGTTGTTAAGATCGAGAATGTCGATCCCCTCCGGTACAGTATAGTGAGCCGTATCGATACTCTCATCGATCGCTAATGCATTCATATAGGGGAAATATTCGCTATCGATGGAACCTCTAAAAACACTGATACGCGGCAGAGGAAGATTTTTAAGCCCCTCGACAAGCAGTACATCGAAATCTCCGAAAAGATTTACCAATTCATCAAGTTCTTTATGGCGTTGTGAAAAATAAGTGGTGCGGGTAGGGGAGGTGACAATCACTTCAGCTCCCGTATCACTAAATTTATAACTGTCTTTTCCCGGAACATCGAATTGCGCTTTATCTTTAGGATCATTCTTGATAATAGCGACTTCTAAATGATGCTCATGTATCAATTTACGTGCTACTTTAAGAATTAGCGTTGTCTTTCCACTGTTGGAAGGACCGGTAAATGCAATCGCTAAACGTTTTTTCAAAAAACAAACCTCTGATAAAATAGAAGATATTATAGTCAATATTCATTGAAAGTTGGTTAAGGCGAGTTGACGTATAATAACGATTATTCGATGAGTAAAGGATTAGGATGCGATTTTCAGGGATAGCAATAGCAGCTTTATTAGCCTTTAGCGGTTGTTCACAAAAAGGGGCTTTTGACCTTTTTAAGATGGATAAGGCTCATGAGAGGGCGGTTGAGCAACTTCGAAGCGGTTCTATTGTCCTATCACTGGAGACAAAAGTAATTTTTTCTTCTTTGTATTTAAACAATAGCGAGCCGCTAACATACAAAGAGGGTGAAAATTTTATCGTTGCCGTTTATTTTGAAAAAGATGATCGAACGATTAAAGTAAGAGAATTAGAGTCAAACGGCTATCAACTCACCCTAAACGGCAAAAAAGCGACCCTCATTGAACCGCTTGATGAGAAGGATCCAAGACGCGCTTTAATGCCGGTACAGAATAATTGGAACCGATACTATTTTATTCGCTTTGATTCAGTACCAGAGACTTCGTTAGCGCTTCAGCTCGAAAATAATCGGACAGGAAAGGTTGTGTTAAACTATCAAAAATAGCGGCGATAGAGACACTTTCTCCTAAAATTTTCTTATAGATAACGTAGTTGGCAAGTACTCTCTTGCCATACTCTCTACTCTCCGCATTTCCGACAAGTTCCATACTCATAAACGGTTCATGCTCACCCGCGTTGAAATACTCACCACTCATTAATAAGCGTTTGGTAAATCCGATGCCGCCATTGTAAGCATATGCCATCAACACGGGATTATAAAGTGTAGATTCAATGTGTTTCATATGTTCGATTGAATAGGCAATGCTAAACTCAGGGCTAAACATATCGTTATAAGATTTGATTTTTAGAGGGTGTATTTTAGAGATTGAATCGACATTAAAAGGCATGATTTGCATAAGACCTAGAGCAAATGAGCGTGATATCAGTCCCGGAATCAATCGTGTCTCTTGTCTCATGAGAGCATAGAGCATCGCTTTTTGATCATTACCGATAGTGCTCATATACTGATCGTAGGGCATTGTATAGTTGTGAATATATTGAGTGTATGCCCGTTCGATCATATAGGCTTGTACCGCTAACGAGTCCTCACCGTCATAACGCTCGATTATTTCATAGAGTTTTTCAGGAGGGGTGGCCACAAGTTCTTGGTGCAGCTTATTCCATTCAAAAGGGTTATCCCCTTTAAAACCACCTTTATCAGGGGTTGGTAATGTCGTAAAATAGTTTTTGGTTTCGATACCAAGTTTCTCTTTTGCCCAAAGGGTATACATATTGATATCTAAGCTTTGAGCCAATGTTTGGAGATCGGCTTCATCTTTTGTAATACGGTATATCCAAAAACTATTTTTATCTCTCTCCATCGGCGAAACAGATTTGCGTTTTGATTCTTGAAAATGGAAAAGGGCATTGTCGGTTCGGTTGAATTTTAAGGCATTAATACCCAAATAAAAATGGGTTTGTGCCGTGTAAACTCCACCACTAACATTGCTAAGTGACTCTTGAAGCTTATCTAATTTTTGCTCTGTTGTTGCAAGATAGACAAACTGATCAAACCCACCAAGCGTTGTGAGTTGTGTCAAGATATCATTATCAATAAGGCGGTTAAAATGACTTTCTCTGTATTGCAAGCCGCTGATAAGAAAAAGCTTTAAAGAGGAAGAAGCGTCGCTAAAAGCTGTGAAATGGTTGTTATGGTTCATGGATCTGAGCCATTGTACATCACCAAAACGATCTCCTAAACGGGTAGCGATAAGTTCACGTTGGTAACTTTCCAAATATTGTGCTTTGAGTGGAGTAAGCGCGAGATAGAGACAATCATCTTCTGAAATATTCATCAAATCAGGTGAAAGTTTTTGAAGACAATCTGCCGTATATTTAATCTCTATTTCATCACTTTTTTTAGCATAGTCGAATAAAAAGCGTTCATTAACCGTATCGACTTGGTAAAAAGCTTCGGCCGCTTGCGTCGCATTAATATCTTGACGTAAATACTGCCATATCAAAAAGTTTTTTTCACGTGATGTGGGTTTATCATTGATCTCATTGATCGTTACCCCCCATACATTTGCCAAAAGAAGTGCGGCTAGGGTGAGTGAAAATTTCACGGCATTACCGCTGCATTAATAATATTCACCAATAGTACGTCCAAAACATTGAGTGCAATGATCAAAATAAGAGGGGCTAAATCCAAACCGTTAAATACTGTCGGTATAAATCGGCGAAGCAAGCGATATGCAGGTTCAGTGAGACGAAAAATGATTTGTACAATCGGATTATACGGATCGGGACGAACCCATGTGAGAAGTGCACCGATAATAACGATCCACGTATAGACAGTGAGAAGAGAGTGCACAATCCCTCCAAGTCCTGAAATAATACCCTCCATCATTTTGCCACCTCTTTAATGTAATTTTTGATATGTGTATAAAGATCATTCATCTCTGGACCGTTTTCCGCACCGCTGAGAAGAAGACGAAGCGGCTTTAAGAGGTTTTCCCCTATGAGACCGCTGTGTTCCATTAGGTAAGCTTTGTAGGATTCATAATCGTCAAAGTGAGGAGCTTTACGGGTCAAATCACGTAACACATCAAATCCCTCTTGATACTCTTGGGGGACGGTTTTAGGCTCAAACACTGCACCTACTTTTGCTCGAAGCCCTTTAAGGGTAGTGACCTCTTCTAAAAAGAGTTTAGCCAAATTTCCAATCTCTTCATCGGCAAATCCAACATAGCGCGAAAGCTCTTTGGGATCAAGCCCACGCAGGTGTTCACGGTTGATAAAGCGCAGCTTCTCAATATCAAAATGGACAGGATCTTTGGAGAGCGATTTAAGATCGAACCATTTAATCGCCTCTTTGAGGCTAAAAATCTCACTCGGAGTTTTATTCCCCAATAAAATGAGGTAGTTGCTGATCGCTTCGGGCAAAAACCCCTCTTCGAGGAGCCATTTGATGCTTACGGAATCCTCAAGGAGGATCGGCAAATGGGCGTATTCAACTTTTTTGGTATATCCGAGTGCTTCATGGATAGCGATCTGTTTTGGAGTGTTGGAGAGCTGATCTTCACTGCGAATGATGAGGGAGATATCTGCGAGCATATCATCTACCGCACACGCGAAATTATAGGTTGGATATTTATCGGCACTCATCAAAATAAAACTGTCGATGTCATCGGCAGCAAAGGTGCTCTCGCCATTGATAATATCGGTAACGGTGATCGAATGCTCCGGCTTCTTTAGACGAATCGTAAAGGGGAGGGGATTATCGATTACCTCTTCGGCATGAAGATTTTCACACGCACCGTCATAACGGTAGGCTAATTTACCCTCTTTGGACGCTTCACGTTTGGCTTCGAGCGTTTCAGGTGTGCAAAAACAGTTAAACGCTTTTTTATCTTGAAGGAGTTGAAGTGCCATCGCACGGTGAAAGCGGAGATTGTTACTTTGGAGTTGTTGTTCTTGGTATTCGATACCAAAAAGTGCCAAAATGGCAAAAATTTCTTCTTCTTTTCCGGGGATGTTGCGCTCTTTATCGGTATCTTCGATACGGATTAATAGAGGTTCTTCTCTTTGGAACGAACAAATATAGTTAAACAATGCGACACGAAGATTGCCTATGTTCATATCACCAGCCGGACTTGGGGCAAAACGGAGCATAATATTTCCTAAAACTTTTTTGCAATATTAGCAGAAACTGTGTTCAACCTAACTTTCCCCTCCTTTTAAGGGGGGAAGTCATTCAAATTAGGTACAATAATAATTATTTTCAGAACATCAGGAACGAATGTGTCCATTCAAAAAATTGCCAAATATGCTAAATATTTTGATTTGCTCGTCCTTCACGACATTGAAGCCATTCCCCCGTTTTCTCCCACGGCAGAATCTATTTTTCGAACATCTAATTTTAAAACAATCGAACAATTTCAATCCGATACGTTATTACATTATCACTTATTAATTATCTGTGGATCATTCAATTTTTTGAAAACACCTGAGTTGAAAAATATCATTTCTTCAATACAAACTCTCGAAACACTCATCCTCTCCTCCGACTTTACGAATATAAATGTGTATAAAATAGCTCTCTCTTATCGCGCATTAAACGTTGGTGCCGTTCCCCAAAATGAAGATGAATTTGCTAATACTATGAGGAGTATTTTTCCAAGCTTAGTTAAAAAACATAATGAATCTATTTTGAATAATTATGAGCGAACGATATCAGAGTTTTCAAATAATCTTTTTTGGATACATAAAGAGGGTAAATCACTCTATGCAAACGATACCTTGAAACGAAAATTCGGGATAAAAAGTTTAGGAGAATTAGATCAATATCTTGAAGAAAAAGATATAAGTACTCTAATTAAAACATCTGGTATTTCACAAAAGCTTGTCTCTAAAAAAGAGATAAGTGGAAATTTGCAAGAATATTTTGTTACCAACCAGCCGTTAAAAGAGGGTACATTTCTAATTAGTATGCTTCCCTTGATCGCACCGATGCAACAACAAGATAAACAGCTTCACAATCGTATGAGTTTTATCGAACTTTTGAAAGATTCCTTTATCATCCATAAGCGGGAACATAAACCTATCCCGGTTATCGTTATGTATATTGAAAATTCCGAAAAAATCATTGAAATGCGTGGAGAAGAGATTTATAATGATGTTTGTAAGGAGATTCTGAAACTAGTACTTATCTATTTTGATCATGATGTCCAAATCGCTCAATGGCATAAAGATATTTATACTCTTCTTGCTTCGAGTATTTCTTTGGATGAACTGAAGCAACGCTTAGAGCAATTTCATCAAAATCAAAATCTTAAAACTTTGATTGAAAGTGCTATTCCAGTGATTGACTCATTTATTATTGATATGCACGGGGTTGAACTCAATAAGGCAATCGGTATTATCGATCATATCAATCAAAAACAGCTGCTTTCTCGCGATTTAGCCCATCTTGTCCATTTCGAAATCTCCGCAAATGAACAAGAAGTAGATGAAAAGCAGCAAGCGATTAATTACCTCGAAAAAATGATCATGACGAATACTGGGGTGAAGTTACTCAACTTTTATAAAGGGATTCGTATCAGTACAGCGGCTAAACTGGTAAAAATATCGGATGAACTCGTTTATATTTCGATTGAAAAGATCCAAGGGTATGCTATGAAATTGGAGCAGAGTGTTGTTATCCAAGGGGCTAACATACCTTTTGATATTTTGGCCAATGTTAAAATCGTTGACGTTGGGAAAAAGATAGCCGTATTATCTAAATTTGAACCGCTAAAAGCTTCTGGAAACAATCGTCAATATATCCGAATCCAAAGTGATCATCGTATGCACGTTACAATTTCAGTAGGGAAAAGTGTTGTCTCTGGAACGATTTTGGATATTTCGATTAAATCGATTGCCTGTAAACTCAGTGTTTCGAAAGTCCCTCTCTCTTTGGGTATGCCGGTTGGTTTACAGTTTAATCTTCCCATGGAACGTTTTGAAGGTGGGATGATTACGATGGCAGTAGTGGGAAAAATACAGTATATCCAAGAGAGTGAAGAATTTACCAAAGTTGTTATAGAGCTGGATATTGAAGAGCCTTTTGAAAGTTACCTGATAGAGTATATTTATGCCCGACAGCAAGCGCTTGTTAACGAAATAAAAATGATCGCTAACAAACTCTGAAGATTATATTTTTTTACTTAGCGCTTCGATATGTCCACTGTTACCCAATACGACGAGAATATCCCCTTTTTCGAGAATATCATCTTTTTCGAATGATGTGTACCAAATCCCTTGATGTTTATAAGCGATAGGCTTAACTTCATATTCCCCCTCAAATATGGGGGAGAGGATCGAAGTCCCTATCCAAAAAGAGGGGACGGTCAATTTAGCGATTTTCATTGTAATGGAGAGATCAATCGTCTCATAATGCATATTTTGCACCATTTTTTTAACGATTTTCTTGGCCGATTCCATTTCAGGATAGATCACTTTTGCTGCACCGAGTTTTGAAAGGATTTGACCATGAACCGTGGTAATTGCTTTTGCCACTACGGTTTCGACCCCTAACTCTTTGAGTGCCATTACCGTGAGTATACTCGCTTCAATATTTTCACCGATACTCACCACTGCTACATCGACATTGCCGATGCCTGCCTCTCTTAGCGCACGTATATCGGTTGAATCCAATACGATAGCATCTTGTACGTATTCGTTGATATCACGGATATGCTCTTCATTCAAATCTGCCGCAACGACACTCAATCCTTGTTGTGCTAGCCCTTTGGCAACATGAAACCCAAATTTTCCTAAACCTAAAACTGCGAATGTATCCATTTAAATAATAACCTTTCCTTCTGCATATTTAATACGGCTCTCCAGAGCCTTTCCGACGATAATAAGGGTAAAAGCAAATACACCCACCCTCCCCATGAGCATTAAGACAATAATGTTGAGTTTTCCGGCATCACTAAAGAGGGCACTGTAGCTCAATACTCCCCCATTTCCTGTTGATAATCCTACAGTACCGAAGGCAGATGTAGTTTCAAATAAAATACGTAAAAATGGCAAGTGTTCCACTTCACTGAGTATAATTGTTGAGATCACCACATAGATAGAAGCAACGAATATAACGGCATACGCTTTATTGATCTGATAAGGCGAGATCGAACGGCGAAAGATATGGGCATGGGTATCACCTCTAAGGGTGTACCATACACCGATAAGTGCCAGTGCAACCGCAGTCGTTTTAATCCCTCCGGCAGTACCGCCCGGACTTCCCCCTGTCATCATAAAAAAGGTGGAAAAAAAGAGATTTGAATCAGTTAGCGTTGAAAAATCAATGGTGTTGAATCCGGCTGTTCGGTAGTTAACTGAGGTAAACCAGGCTGCCAGAATTTTTTCATAACTACTTAATGAGCCGAGTGATTTCGGGTTATTCCACTCTAGCGACAGAAGCAATACCATTCCGATAAGAATTAAAATAGTACTCATCCAAAGGACAATTTTCGTATGGGTGGAGATGCGCATCAGTTGACCACGTCGATAATTGTATATTTCGAGCAATACCATATATCCCAACCCACCTAGTATAATTAACAACGGGATGGTTATATTAATAACAAAATCACCACGGTACCCCATCATATTATCACTAAAAAGGGAAAAGCCAGCATTATTAAAGGCTGAAATTGAATGAAAAGCACCATACCACAGAGCTTTACCTAAGGGCATATCGACCCAAAAGCGGAAAGTTAATATAACCATTCCTATTACTTCTATGATGATAATTGAAGCAAATACGATTTTAATAAATCGGATGAGACCATTCATTCCGGGATGGTTAAGTGATTCTTTGAGAATCAGACGATCACGATGATTGATTTTTTGTTTTCGCATCACCGCCATAAAGGTCACAGCGGTCATATATCCAAGACCACCGATTTGTATCAGCATAACGATAATAGCGTGTCCAGTGGAGGTAAAATCAACCGGAGTATCTTTGACAATCAAACCGGTAACGCAGACCGCTGAAGTAGCAGTAAAGAGGGCATCAATAAACCGTAATTCTCCATTATGCGCAATGGGGAGAGAGAGGAGAAGGGTACCGAATAGTATAAGCCCTATAAAACTATAGAGAATTATTTTTATTTCATGCGTATGTATAATGGATCCTTTAATCTAGATTGGTGCTATCACATGTGAATCGATAGCCGATTCCTAATTCTGTTTGAATGTAGATCGGGCGTGCCGTGTCGGGTTCGATTTTTTTGCGTAATGTATTGATATAAGTTCGTAAATATTGCATTTCATGCTGATAGCCTACCCCCCATACCTCTTTGAGAATACGAGAATATGGGAGTACTTGATTCCGGTGAAGGATAAAATATTTGAGTAAATTGAACTCTGTCGGTGTTACTTTTAATACTTCATGCCGTAATGTTATTTGATGATGTTCGATATCAAGCGCAATTTCGTTACAAATTATAACATTGAAAGAGGGTTGAAGACCTAAAAAACGGCGCTGTGCCGAACGAACTCTCGCGAGAAGCTCATCGATGGAAAAGGGTTTAATAACATAATCATCAGCTCCCGCATCGAGTGAAGCAATTACCTCTTTTTCATCGTTTCGTGCGGATACGACAATAATCGGAATCATGAGCTCTGAGCGTATTTTTTTAATTAATCCTTTACCATCACCATCAGGAAGACCTAGATCAAGAATGATAAGGTCAGGGCTGTCGGTGTTTATAATACGCTTGGCACTTTGTATATCGGCGGCTATCAGAGTTTTAAAACCCTGTTGTTGGAGAGATAAACTCACCATTTTAGAGATTGCTTCGTCATCTTCAACAATTAAAATCAATTCTTGTACTCTCATAGTAGCTCATTTAATCTATCAGATGGAGATTTTGAAACCGAAAATCGGATTTCAAAGCAAACACCGTTGGAAATATTATATGCTTCAATAACACCTTTGTGTGCATGAACGATATCACGACATATGGATAAACCAACTCCACTTCCACCGATATCGGCAGAGTGATCAATTCGATAGAAACGATCAAACATATTTTTTAAGTCAGCTTTTTTAATCGGATCGGATTCATTAAAACAAAGTATTTTGATGATGGAGTCATTATTTTTGATAGTGAGCGAAATTTTTTTTCCATTTTCAGTATATTTTAAGGCATTGTCGATCAAATTCACGACCAGTCGAACTAAGAGTGCGCAATCTCCCCAAAAAAGTTTTAACTCAGGATCAATAGCAACTTGAATTTGAGATTGTTTCGGGTTGTAGCGAAACTCTTGTAATGCTACCCCAACGATATCTTCTAAATCGCACCATTCTTTTCGGAGAGGGCTTTTTATATCTTGCATTCGAGCACTATCGAGGAGGTTGGCTACCAGACGATTCATCCTTTGAGTAGAATCGTTTATTTGGATAAGTATATCTCTTCGAAGGGTAGGATCATTCGTTTGTTCTTTTAATAAAAGGGAGGCATTTCCTAGAATCGATGAAAGGGGCGTTTTTAAATCATGGGAAAGGGTGTTGAGAAAAATTTCTTTGATCGCATTAGCTTGAATTTTTTTAGCCTGGTAACTGATAGTATATCCCACCGTAAAAAAGATGATAAAGCTCCAAATGTAGGAGAGATCATGGACATCAAAACTGTACAATGGCGGAACATATAATAGATCAAAAACAACGACAGAAATGGTCGTAATTACCATTGTTGAACGAATATTGCCTTTTATAGCTATCACAATAACCGGTATCAAATGGATCAAAGCAATATTTAGTAATCCTAATTGCGATGTGAATAATTGACTTATAATGGTGATTAAGCCTAGCAATAAAAAAGAGATCATCGCGTGGCGAAAGGGAAAAATAAAATTCATTTGTCCATCGTAGAGGCTATTTTTACTAGAACCGTAATTATAAGAGCGAACAAAATAGCCCCTTCCCCTCCAACTACCCATATATTATCGGTTAAATGCATAATAATCCATCTTTTTTTGGAAGAATTATAATCCCAACCTTATCAAGATGGTATCAAAATATTGCTATCGGATTGAAAGGAGAATTTCAGCTATAATGATAAAAAATAAATCGACCTGATTTAATGTATGAAAAGTGAATCTAATCCATCAATGAATGAAATCGAGAGTAGAAAAAAATGTTACCGTTGTTATCGTCCGGCGAGTTCTTGTATGTGTGCTCATGTCAAAAAGATTATGACAAAAACAAAATTTGTTATTTTAATGCATCCTAAAGAGTTCAAAAAAACAAAAAATGGAACCGGTAGACTAACCCATCTTTCACTTCCGAATTCTGAACTTTATATTGATATAGATTTTAGTGAACATAGAGCGATCAATCGCTTAATCAATAATTCTGAGAATATTTGTTATGTCCTTTATCCAGGAAAAAACACTTTAAATCTCAATACAGACAAGATAGATACATCAGGTAAGCAAATGGTGATTTTTATTATTGATTCAACATGGCCATGTTCGGTCAAAATGCTTCGATTGAGCCGTAATCTCCAACAATTGCCTAAAATGAGTTTTACCCATTCCAAAAGCTCTCAGTTTAAAATAAAAGAGCAACCAAAAGAGTTTTGTCTCTCCACTATTGAATCAACATTGACTGTCTTAGAATTACTGAATATCCAAGGGATAGAGGAGATAGAACATAGGGACTTTGAACATTTTTTAGACCCTTTTACGTCCATGGTTGATTATCAGTTAGCATGTTCTACACACGCGGCTTCCAATGCACGTTTTAAACCAAAACGGTAGAATCTAACTTTCTTAAGATATTAATAGACTCCAGAAGCTTTTTCTTTATAAGAGTCAAATACTTCATCCTGTGCGGGTGCTAGTTGAAAATAACCATCCAATTCACGGTGTTTTGATTGTAAGAGGCTTTCGAAATCATTTTGAGTAATAGGGATGTTATCTTGAAATTTATCCAATAATAATGTATTGTTTCCCAATAATACCAAGTAACTCATTGTTCCATAATCGAGCATTGCTACAGAATGAGAAGCGTTTAGAGATTTTTGAAATCGGATGTGAATATCCCCCTCTTCTCCCGCAACAGGAATAGAATTAGGGAAAGCTTGTTTACCCTCTGCACCAGATGATTTATCAAATAACCATGGAGTTTTAGGCTCATTTTTCATCGTTGCTGTACGTTTGGCAATATTTTGCTTGAGCCAAAATAAAATTGCAATTCCGATGATTAAAATGGCAATGACAACGTAATAGCTTTGTTCGAATTCATTGCTTCTCTTTGTTGGTAAAGAGTTAAGGGTTGATTCGCTGATGGGGGCAGTTTCTTCTAGCGTCGTTGTCGTTGCAGTAGGGTGTATAAAACGAAGTCTCAACCCATACGAATCCGATGTTTTAGAAGCTTGCATAACGACATCGCTAGCTACTTCAGCAATAATTTCAATATGATCTTCTTGCGGAGATATAGTCAGTTTGTTTAAATATTTAGAATTAACATTTTTAACCTTCGGATCATCGATAAAGGCTTCTTCCAGTTTAACGGTAAACGTATTTCCAATCCGATTCTGGCGAAGTACTCCCTCATAAGGGGTATCAAACGTTAACATTACATCTACTCGATCATTACGATCATAGACGTTATAGCTCAAAATTTTAGCGCCCCACAAAAATACAGGGAGCAAAATCAGGGGTAGTAAGTATTTCATAGTCTCTCTTTTGACAGATAATAAAGTACGGCACTCGAATCGAGCACCTCATTGATACGGATGGCTAAGTTCTTTTCATAAACCATAACCTCTCCTTTCCCGATAATACGGTGATTGACATACGATTCTACGCTCTCACCTGCCGGTTTTCCTAAATCAATAACCGATCCCTTTTCGTACGACAAAATCTCACCTAACGTTGCAGTTGTTTGCCCCAAGTCTGCTACAAACTCAACTTCCATATCGAGTAATCCGTCATAGTCCATCCATGAAAGCTCTTTTTCGGGATCAAAAATATGATCTTTCGGAAGAGTTTGTTCAGGCGTCGCAACTACTGTTTCATCCATTTTTTAGAGCCTTTGCAATCCGACTGTCATTTCACCGCCAGTTACACTGATGCATTGAACGTTATCCAAGTGAAGTTTCTCAATCTCTTCATAGGATAAGATAAATGGAGTTGCGATGGTTATTGTCGTTTCATATATTTCACCAGCAAGTACTTTTGCACTTCCTACAATCATATTGGTTGTTTCCAAAAGCATATCAATAAGCGTTTGCTCATCACTTTTATCTTCACCCAAAAAGATCTCGGTAATTGTTTGAATCAATATTTCATCACACCCTATATACGCTCGATGCAATTCACCGTTAGTTATTTCAATGTCTATGTAAGCAAGAAGTGTTCTCTTTTTTTCATTAGGAGAAATAAGGTCATAAGGAAGACGTATTTGATGAAGACAAAAATTAGTTGCAGCTTCGAGAATAATGGGTAACATTGCATCCTCACTCTATTTTTAACATATGATGATAAATTATAGCGTAAATTCAATTGAACTAAAAAGGTATTTGTTGAAGCACTTAGGGAGTATAATCGCGCGGAATAAACCTATTAAAGAAAAAATATGACAATTGAATTAGCTCTTTTAGGTATTGGCGTCGGCACTCTCTCGGGATTATTTGGAATAGGCGGGGGTACAGTGAGTGTTCCTATACTCCTTTATATGGGATTTGGAATCAAAGAGGCAATCGGAATATCGGTGACTCAAATGGTTGCTGGATCATTAATGGCAGCGTGGATACATAAAAAAAATCATACCTACGTCATTAGTGAGGTTAAATATTTCGGCTATGGGGGAATCCTTGGGGCGATAATTGGAGGATTATTGGTAAAAATGTTAGATGGTACAATTTTAGAATGGTTTTTTCTGAGTATTGTCGCCTTTACGTTGGGACGTTTGGCATTTTCATCACCGATACCGACACGACCTGAAATAATCAATCGACCTCTTTACACTACCATTGGAGGGGGAATTGGGGTATTCTCCGGAATGTTGGGGGTAGGGGGGTCTATTTTAATGACACCTATATTGGTCAGCTTTATGGGATTTCCTCTCAAAAAAGCGTCTGCAGTAGGATTGTTTTTTGTCATGTTTACCTCTATTTCGGCTTTTGCAACACTATTATGGCTGGGGATGGTTAACTTGCATGCGGGAATGATTATGGCACTCTCCTCCATTATTGGGATTATGATGGGCATTTGGTTGCTTAATCGGATTCAAGTGAGCCATTACAAACAGATATTGGTTGTTTTTTATATCGTTATTTTTGCTATTACAGCATACAAATTGATCGTGAGGTAAATAGTTTTGGATAAAATTAAAATCATTGGGGCGCGTGAGCATAATCTCAAAAATATCTCTTTGGAGATACCGAAAAATAAATTGATCGTATGTACAGGGATTAGCGGAAGCGGAAAGTCAACATTGGCATTTGATACTCTCTATGCGGAGGGGCAACGCCGATACATCGAATCTCTCTCCTCCTACGCACGTCAGTTTTTGGATCGTGTCGGAAAACCTGATGTGGATAAAATCGAAGGGCTAACCCCCGCCATCGCGATTGATCAAAAAACTACCTCCAAAAATCCTCGATCAACCGTAGGAACCATTACAGAAATATATGATTATCTCCGTCTTTTGTATGCTAGAATTGGGATACAACATTGCCATCTTTGCGGTAAAAAAATCTCCAAAATGTCGGCTCAGGATATTATCGATCAGGTACTAAAACTCCCAGATGGTGCAAAAATAGTGATTTTAGCACCGCTGGTACGTGAGAAAAAAGGCTCCTTCGCCGATATCCTCGAATCACTACGCCATAAGGGGTACGTACGTGCTATGGTGGATGGAGTTATGGTGCGCCTCGATGAAGAGATCGAACTCTCTAAAACCAAAAAACATACTATCAAAGTGGTTATCGACCGTCTAATCATCAAAGACGACAACCATGACCGCGTAGCGCAAGATGTCGAAAAAGCGCTCAAAGAGTCCTATGGTGAGGTTGAAATCGAAATACAAAATCATGATGAAGTAGGGATGGCTGAAAAGCTTATTCATTATAGCGAACACAGTGCATGCTTTGACTGTAAGGTGAGTTTTGATCCCCTCGAACCTCTCTCGTTTTCATTTAACTCTCCTAAGGGGGCGTGTAGTGAGTGTGATGGTTTGGGGATTCGATATGCTCTCGATTACGACAAAATTATCGACTCTGAACTCCCAATAGAGAAAGGGGCGATTAAAATCGTTTATGGCTTTAACAAGGGGTACTATTTTACCTTTTTGAAAGCGTTTTGTGCCGCATCCGGGATTAGTATCACGGTGCCATTTTATACCCTCGAAGAGTATCAGAAAAAAGCGATTTTGCATGGCAGTGTCGATGAAATAGAGTTCAAATGGCAAGATCATCCGATTAAACGTGTATGGCCGGGGATCGTCCGTATCGCGTATGATATTTTCAAAGATGAAAAAGATCTCGCCGACTATATGTCTGAAAAGCCGTGTAATATCTGTAATTCTCATCGACTGAAACGAGAATCGCTGGCGGTTCGTGTTGCGGACAAAGGGATCGGTGAAGTTATATCGATGCCGCTTAAAGATTCATATGCGTGGTTTGCTGATCCGAAAACCTTTGAGGGGTTAAGTGATCAGAGTGCGATGATCGCCGCGTCGATTTTGAATGAAATCCGAGAACGTCTTTTCTTCCTTTTTGATGTGGGATTGGGATACCTCTCGCTGAGCCGTGATGCACGTACCATCAGTGGCGGTGAAGCACAGCGTATCCGTATCGCCTCTCAGATCGGGAGCGGTTTGACAGGGGTGATGTATGTCCTCGATGAGCCGAGTATCGGACTGCATGAGCGTGACACGCTGAAGCTGATCCGAACCCTGAGGTCATTACAAGAAAAAGGGAACACGGTTATTGTTGTCGAACATGACAAAGAGACGATTGAGAATGCTGACTATATCGTCGATATCGGACCAGGTGCGGGGAAATTCGGGGGAAATGTCGTCTTTGCGGGAACGTTGGAAGAGATGAAAAATGCCAATACCCTTACGGCTGATTATTTATCGGGACGAAAACAAATCAAATATTTTTATCGACGAGCGCAAAAAGAGTGGATGTCGATCAATAATGTTACACTCAATAATATTAAAGATTTGAGTGTCAAAATACCTCTCCATAATTTTGTGTGTGTAACAGGGGTAAGCGGAAGCGGAAAAAGTTCTTTGATATTACAAACATTACTTCCTGTTACCCGTGAAATCCTAAACCATGCCCGAAAAATCAACCGTATAGCTGGGGTTGAAGTGGTGGGATTAGAAAAACTTGATAAAGTGATTTATCTCGACCAAAGCCCTATTGGACGAACCCCTAGGTCCAATCCTGCTACCTACACAGGGGTGATGGACGAGATTCGTAATCTTCTTGCAAAAACAAAAGAAGCGCAAATCCGTGGGTATACCGCGTCTCGCTTTAGTTTTAACGTCAAGGGTGGACGATGTGAAAAATGTCAGGGGGAAGGGGAGATCAAGATCGAGATGCACTTTTTGCCTGATATTATGGTCAAATGTGACGCATGTCACGGAAGTCGATATAACCTTCAAACACTTCAAGTAGAGTACAAGGGAAAAACAATTTCCGATGTACTCAATATGTCGGTTGGTGAAGCACTCGAATTTTTTGCCCCGATTCCAAAAATTAAAGCAACCTTGCAGACCCTCAGTGATGTAGGATTAGATTATATCACGCTAGGGCAAAATGCGGTCACACTCTCAGGTGGGGAAGCACAGCGGATTAAACTCGCCAAAGAGTTAAGCCGACGCGATACGGGAAATACCCTCTATATCCTTGATGAGCCGACGACTGGATTACATTTTGATGATGTTAATCGCCTTACCAAAGTACTCCATAATTTCGTTGAATTGGGTAACTCGGTACTTGTTATCGAGCACAATCTCGATATGATTAAAAATGCCGATTATATCATTGATATGGGTCCAGAGGGGGGAAGCGGTGGTGGATTATTAATTGCGGAGGGAGACCCTGAATCGGTTGCACGAGATTGGGAAAAAACTGGGAGTTTCACTGGGAAATATTTATCTCTTGAACTAAATAAGCTATAATTGTTTTAATTGCTTTATTTATGAGGATCAAAATTCAATGAAGAGCTCGATTATAAATAGTATAAAATCTTTGCCTCCACTTCCTAAAACAGTTATTGATATGCAACGTGTGTGTAATGATCCAAACGGTTCGATCAACGATTTAGTTAAAATAGTAGAAGGTGACCCTATGATCGTTGCCAATCTGTTAAAAGCTGCAAATTCACCGTTGTATAGTTTTCGACGCGAAATTCTTAATGTCGGCCAAGCCGTATCGTTGTTCGGGATGAGTATGACCCGTTCCATCGGTCTGGGGAATTCAGTCCGTAAACTTCTAAATGTTGATATGGAACCTTATGGGATTAGTTCGGATCGTTTTGCAGAAATCTCTTCGATGCAGGCGGCATTAATGAATGAATGGTATCGAAAAATTGATCATATCAAAGCAGATAAACTTTTTTTAGCCTCATTCTTGCAAGAGACTGGCAAGATTATTATTGCGAGTGATGTTATACAAGAGGACTTAGCCACTAATTTTAAAGCGGACATCGATTCTGCTATTGATATTGCTTCCGTTGAACGCTCGTATATTCAAGAGACTACAGCAACGGTTACTGCAACTATCTTTACTCATTGGAATTTTGATAAAGAATTTGTAGAGATGATTCAATTCTCCGATACGCCGGATCGTGCTCCTGAAGAGGTAAAAGAGTTTGCCACAGCTTTAAATATTATAAAAACCATCCTCCCTATTAATAATCCATTCGGAGAACACGGTGTATCTTTTGGTCTAAAAAAAGCAGAAGAAGCGGGTTATGATATAGTAAAACTTCAAGGGGCTATTGACTCAATCCTTGAAAAAATAAACACCTGAGAAAGGTAATTTATGGGACAACCTATCGTTACAATTATTGATACTTTTGGATTTTTTTTCCGCAGTTTTTACGCTCTTCCTCCTCTGAGAAATAAACATGGTTTCCCGACAGGTCTTTTGACTGGATTTATCAATTTTATCGCGTCATTGCACAAAGATCACAGTAGTGATTATCTTATTTTTGCCCTTGACGCAAAAGGACCAAGCTTTCGGGCTGAGATAGATCCCAACTATAAAGCAAACCGTTCCCCCGCACCTGAAGAGCTGATTATGCAGCTCCCCATTGCTATTGAATGGATCGATAAAATGGGGTATAAATCACTCTCACAAAGCGGCTTTGAAGCGGATGACATGATCGCTTCGGTGGTACGCCAAGCACGTCAACACGGTTTCTTGGTTCGCGTCGTATCGCACGATAAAGACCTCTATCAGCTCATTGATGACGATCGGGTTGTGTTGGTCGATGCCATCAGCAAGAAAGTGATGAACGAACGCCACTGTGAAGAGAAATACGGCGTTCATCCGCGTCAGTTTATCGATTATCAATCCCTCATCGGCGACACTGCCGATAACGTCCCAGGCGTTAAGGGGATCGGAAAAGTAACGGCGCAAAAACTTTTAACTCAGTTTGTCACACTCGATGCTATGTATGAGAGACTCGAAGAGGTGACACCGCCTCGTATCAAAGGGTTATTGGAAACCTATCGAGAGGATGCATTTCGCTCCCGTGAGCTGGTACGTCTCAAAGATGATGTATTTGATAGCCTTGATTTTGGCGAATTTACAATGCACTTCGATAATCCGTTTCTTCCGATTTATGATGATTTGGTCCATTATGAGATGAATGCAGTTTTACGCACCCTCAAAGCCAAAGTGCTGTTTGAAGAGTCACAAAGTCCTCTATTTCCTAAAGCTGATATAGTATTAACACAGGACTTTCAAAAATGTGAAAATGCTGAAGAGTGTACGATGTTGATCGATAATGATGAGTCATTAGAACGTCTTATTGCTTCGATTTCACATGATGCACTTATTGCTTTTGATATTGAAACCACGGGACTTGATCCTATTAAAGATCATTTGGTTGGTTTTAGTTTTAGCACTGATGGTAAAAATGGCTATTACGTTCCGATGATGCACAATTATCTAGGAGTAGGGAATCAAGTAAGCCATGATGCAGCAGTGCAAGCGATTAAAGCAATTTTTGAGCATCATGTCATAGGACATAACATCAAATTCGATCTCCATTTCATTACCCGATTTTTAGAGGTAAATCGTCTTTCTATCTATGCTGACACGATGGTGATGGCATGGCTTACCGATTCATCCCGCTCACTCTCTATGGATAACCTTTCTCAAAGCCTTTTAAATCATGAGATGATCCATTTCAAAGACACGGTCAAAAAAGGGGAAAACTTCGCCTCAGTAGCAATCGAAGATGCGTGTAAATACGCGGGAGAAGATGCCTATATCACCTATCGACTCTACGAAGTATTACGTGAGCAGCTTCTTTTGAAGGGCGGGCAGGAGGCTCTGGATGAAGCGTTTAACGTCGAGTTTCCGTTTACCATGACGTTACTGGGGATGGAGAGAGAGGGGATAGCCGTTGATACGGCGGTGTTGGAGCTGTTTAAAAAAGAGGTAGCCTTAGAAATCGCCACTCTCACGGAGCAAATCCATAGCGCGTGCGGAACCGTATTTAATCTCAATTCTCCGAAACAACTCGGAGTGATTTTGTTTGAAACACTGGGACTTGCTCATGGCAAGAAGACAAAAACAGGTTACAGTACCGACGAGCAGGTGTTAGACTCTCTTAAAGATGAGCATCCCGTGATCCCGATGTTGTTACAGTACCGAGAGTACCACAAGCTCTACTCCACCTACATTGAACCGCTCATTGCATTGGCGCAAAATGATCCTGAATCTCGTATCTATACCTCGTTTGTTCAGACGGGGACGGCAACGGGGCGGCTCAGTTCGAAAAATCCAAACCTCCAAAATATCCCCGTTAAAACGGCTCTGGGGATGCGTATCCGAGAAGCGTTCGTCGCCCCTGCAGGGAAAAAACTGATAGGGATTGACTATTCGCAAATCGAACTTCGTCTCCTCGCCCATTTTAGTGAGGACAAAGTTTTGGTCAATGCCTTTAACGAGGGGCATGATATCCATATGCAAACGGCAATAGCGTTGTTCGGAGAAACAGAAGCCGCGAGCAAACGTAACATCGCCAAAACGGTCAATTTCGGTCTCTTGTACGGAATGGGGCAAAAAAAGCTCTCCGATACGTTAGGGATCACGACCAAAGAGGCAAAAGAGATTATCGAGCGTTATTTCGAGACATTTCCGAGTGTCAAGGGGTATTTTAGCGGTATCATAGAGCAAGCCAAAGAGATGGGATACGTCGAGACACTCTTGCACCGACGACGCTATTTTGACTTCGGTTCTGCCACCCCGATGCTCAAAGCGGCGTATGAGCGCGAATCGGTCAATACGGTATTCCAAGGCTCTGCAAGCGATCTCATCAAACTCTCGATGAACAAGATCGATGCGATGATCCGCTCTGAAGGATTACGCGCCCGAATGCTCTTACAAATCCACGATGAATTGATTTTTGAGGTGGATGAGGATGTTGCAGAGACTTATGCGATGCGCTTTGTCGAGGTGATGGAGAGTATTTTAGAACTGCGTGTTCCATTGAAAACGTCGATGCATATCGGGAACCACTGGGGTGAGTTGAAATAAATAGTTTTCATAATACTGTGCTATATGATACAATTTAAAAATTTAAAAATATGAGTTCGAGGATATATGCAACCAATACCATTTGATAGAAGTGAACATATTTACAGAAATGACGCATTTGTGGAATTAGTCAAAGATGCTGTTCGATTTTTTAATGGTACTCCCATTCATACGCTTCCACCACCTGAAAAGTTTTTAGGTACTGGAGTTTATGCTATTTATTACATCGGTGACAACGAGTTGTATTCTAAATATGCGCAGTTGAATCGCCTTTCCTATAATTTTCCTATTTATGTAGGCAAAGCTGTCCCAAAAGGATGGAGACAATCTCGAATTTCAGATAGTGACTTGAATCAATCTAATGAATTATTCAATAGATTAAAAGAACATAGTAGAAGTATTGCATCTGTAAATGGGCTTAATATTGAAGATTTTATGTGCCGATTTGTAATATTTGAAGATGCAGGGTCGGATATGATTAGTACTATCGAGGCATCTTTAATCAAATTAAATCGCCCACTATGGAATATGAATCTTGATGGTTTCGGTAATCATGATCCTGGAAAAGGGCGTTATGAACAAGCGAAATCTGATTGGGATGTCATTCATAGTGGAAGAGCTTGGGCGAATAAATGTAATGGTATCGCAAAAAATAAAGATGAAATTGTTCAAAATATTAAAAATCATTTAGATACTTTTGTAAAAAATTTATGAAATCTTTAGAAATTTTTTCTGGTGCAGGTGGTTTGGCAAAGGGTCTAGAATTAGCAGGATTTTCGCATTCAGCTTTTGTTGAATACAACAAAGACGCTTGTGCATCTTTAAAATTAAATTTCAAATCCGAAAAAGTATTTCATGGAGATATTGCTGACTTTGATTTGGCTAAACTGAGTAATATAGATTTAATCGCAGGTGGTCCTCCATGTCAACCTTTTTCATTAGGTGGAAAGCACCAAGCACATAATGATAACAGAGATATGTTCCCTTATGCAATCAATACTATTGAAAAGTTACAGCCTAAAGCATTTCTTTTTGAAAATGTAAAGGGGTTACTTAGAACATCTTTTAGAGATTATTTCGATTACATTCTTTTGAGATTAACGTATCCAAATAGCCAAATTAAAAGCAATGAGAGTTGGGAACAACATTTAGAGAGGTTAAAAAGAATTACGGATAACACTTATAATGGAATACCATATAAAGTGACTTATAAATTATTGAATGCTGCCGATTACGGTATTCCTCAAAAACGCGAACGAGTTTTGATTGTAGGTATTCGTTCTGACTTAGGTGTTGATTGGCAATTTCCTATCCCTACTCATTCTGAAGATCGATTAAACTGGGATAAATATGTGAGTCATATATATTGGAAACGGCATAATTTGCCGATTCAATCCAATGAAGAGATGGCTAAATCTTTGCAAAAAAAATACGGTATTTTTCCACCTGAAAAAGAAGCATGGCAAACAGTTAGAGATTGTTTAATAGATGTTCCTTATCCCAATACTGTACATGAGATTGCAGATCATATTTATAAAGAAGGGGCAAAAATTTATCCGGGTCATACGGGAAGTGAAATTGATCAACCATCAAAAACAATTAAAGCTGGAGGTCATGGTGTTCCAGGTGGTGAAAATATGATTCGCCATGAAGATGATTCGGTAAGATATTTTACTGTTTATGAAGCAAAATTAATTCAAACATTTCCTAAAAATTATAGTATTACTGGTGCTTGGGGAGAAGCAATGAGACAGATTGGAAATGCTGTTCCAGTTAAATTAGCTGAAATTATTGGGAAGAAACTTTATAAGACAATTCGTAATGCAGAGCAAGAGCAAGAATTATATTATGCATGATGTATAGAAAAATATGAAAAAAATCCGACCATCCACCCATCCGGGTATCGTCCTCAAACTCGAATTTGCCGAACCGCTCGGCCTGACGCAAGCGCGCATGGCGGAAGACCTCGGAGTAGGGATCAAAACCCTGAGTGAGCTTTACAATCAAAAACGGGGTATCAGTGCGGTAATGGCACTCAAACTCTCCGAATATTTCGGAACTACTCCGCAGTTTTGGATGACGTTGCAGGATAATTTCGATTTGTATCAAGCGTATAAGCAAGAATATACATCGATTCAAAAGATTAAAAAACTGCAAGTGGCGTAATCTATTAAATCAAAATCAGATTTAAAATTGATTATTTGCTATAATCGTTCTCATGAATAAAGAACAAATCTTAGAGTATCTTAGAAATGTCAAAAGCACGTATGCGCAAGAGGGTTTTTTGATAGAAGCTCTCTTCGGATCATACTCACGTGACGATGCTGATCCGAAAAGTGACATCGATATACTCGTCGAAGCGACACCGCAATTCGCCTCAAAATACGGTTTTCAAGCCTTTGAACGTATCCGTCAAATACAAACTGAACTTAGCAATGCACTCGGTGTTAAAGTTGATTTGGCGGATCGTACAGGTATGGGGAAAACGGCTAAAAAATTTATCTCGTTCTCGAAAAAATCGAATACATCGAAGAGATTGTCAAAGAAACAGGAAGCATAACAAGAGCACTGGAAGATGCCGTTACCAAGCGCCCTGCAATTTTGATGCATCTCACCGCTATTGGGGAACAATTCAATAAACTCAAACTCGAAAATGCCACCCACATCCTTGAAGCGTTTGATGTCGAAGATATAAAAGGGATTTATGATGTCCGCACTTATATCGCTCATGATTATGAAGGGGTAAATCTCGTTGAATATAAAAATATTCATATTTTCCTTTCTCATGTAATATTAGGTGCGAAAATACACATTAGCAGTAGTGCTAGTATCAGCTTATACATAAAGAACCCCCTTCACGTATCGTTTTGGACAGGCTGAATTACAAATGGGCGTTACAAAATCAGCTCCATAATCCCTCTTTTGCGGTGCGTTTCATTCGCTTGATAGTAATTTCCCGCTTCAATGCACTGCTTTTATCATTGCATGTTTCACTGTACATTAGCGTTACCGGACGTCGCGAGCGGGTGTATTTAGCTCCCTTGTCGGAGGCGTTATGCTCAGCGAGCCGTTTTTCCACGTCGATGGCAATCCCTGTGTAGTAGGTATCGTCACTGCATTTTAGGATATAGAGGGTATAGGCTTTTTCGGATGATTTCATAAGCGAGAGTATACGATATAATGGCTTTTATGGAACTCTATAGCACTTTAGAAACTCTTTTAACCACCTCTGCACCGAGTGAGAAGATTGCTCTCTTTCGAGCGTTTTACGATCTCTATCGTCGTGGCGATATTACACGAGAGTATGCAACCGAACCTATCGTTTTTAACCACCCCTCATATCTAAATCATTGTACGATTATCGATCCCAAAGAGGTTCCCAGACGAACAAAACTGGGTACCCCTCACGGACAAATTTTACTCCTCCATGCGATTGCCCATATCGAATACAGCGCTATCGATTTGGCACTCGATGCGGTGTACCGTTTTCGCGGGTTGGGTGAAGCATTTGAAGATGATTGGCTCGTTGTCGCCGATGATGAGGTACGCCATTTCGAGATGATCGAAGCTCTGCTCAATGAGCTGGGGGGATATTACGGTGAGTATCCGGTGCATGATGCCTTGTTTGAAGCATCGATGAGGACATTGAACCTCTATGAGCGGATGGCGGTCGTTCCGAGGTATCTCGAAGCCAACGGCTTGGATGCGACCCCTCTTATTCTTCGCAAATTAGAGCCTCATACGAGCGATCCGATGATCCAAAAAATCATGGCGGCGTTGCACGTTATACTCTCTGAAGAGGTCGATCATGTCCGCAAAGGGGATGTCTGGTTTGCCTATGCGTGCGAACGCGAGCAAAAAGTGCTATCCAGCTATTTTGAGATTATCGAAAAACATTATCCCAACAGTTTTCCCCGTAAGATCCACATCAACTGTAGCGCGAGAACTAAAGCTGGATTTAACAAGGACGAATTGGAGCGGATATCATTAACTCCGTGTTGATACTTCATTGCTAAAATTAGTTATAATACAAATAGTTAATACTAAAATAAGGTTAAGCGGTGAGTAAATACGAGCTGATCAGTCGCTATTTGAGTGAATTTCTCAGTCAAGAAGTTCGTAAAACCGGTTTGAAAAAAGTGGTAGTGGGATTAAGCGGAGGGATTGATTCGGCGGTTGTGGCGGTTTTAGCTCACAAAACGTTCGGAGATGATCTCCTTTGCGTCAAAATGCCCTCCCACTATTCATCGCAGAGTTCATTGGATGATGCGGATGAGTTGTGTAATACTTTTTCCCTTCGTTCAGAGACGAAAAGCATCGAATCGATGTTGCGTGCGTATGTAACGTCCGATATGTCACCGCTTCGGGTCGGGAATCTCTCGGCACGGTTACGAATGGTAACATTATTCGATATTTCGGCACGGGAGGGAGCTTTGGTTCTGGGGACGAGTAACAAAAGCGAACTGATGCTCGGATACGGGACGTTGTACGGTGATTTGGCGAGTGCTCTAAACCCTATCGGCGATCTGTATAAAACGGAAGTGTTTGAGTTGGCTCGCTATTTAGGGGTTCCAAGCTCGATTATCGATAAGCCTCCCTCAGCAGATTTGTGGGCGGGGCAGAGTGATGAAGCGGAGATCGGTTATCCCTACAGTGATCTTGATCGTGTTTTGAAACGGTATGTGGAAGAGCGCCACACCTCCGAAGAGATGATAGGCGATGGTGAAAATTCGCAATTAGTTGATATGATAATAAAAAGAATTTATCAGAATCAATTCAAACGACGTATGCCAGTAATCGCAAAGTTGACATCGCGAACGCTTAATCACGATTTCAACTATCCTAGAGATATTACCCTTTAGTGCCATAGTGGCTAGCGTAGCTAAAAGGATTTTATTCTTTTGGCGTTCAGAATAAAATAGTAAGGAAATGCAAATGAATATCCCATTTTACCGTGTCGAAGTCGGCGGAGATGAACGTGAGAAGATTGATGAAGTATTTGATGGAGAGGCACCGAATATCGTTGAAGAGTTAGAAACAGCGTTTGAATCGTATGTCGGGGCATCGTATGCTTTGGCTACCTCACACGGTACGGCGGCGCTTCATTTAGCGATGTTGGCAATCGATCTCAAACGGGGTGATAAAGTACTCTGTTCGATCAATGCCTATCCGTCGGTTCCTGAAGTGGTACGCCATTTCGATGCTGAGCCGATTTTCATCGATATTAATCCTGATACCTTTACGATTGATTTGGATAAACTCGAAGCCTATTTGGCGGAAAACAAATCCAAAAAACTTAAAGCGGTGATCGTCTCTCATGTGGCGGGACAAAGCGTTGAACTTGATCGATTGTACGGCATTGCCAAAGAATATGATGTCAAAATTATCGAAGACGCTTCCGATGCTTTGGGATCAACTTATAAAGGGCAAAAAATCGGCTCTACCGGTGCTGATATCACCTGTTTTGATTTCAGTCCTCATTTGCGTCGTAACGTCTGTAACGGCGGGATGTTGGTATGTGATGATGAAGAGATCATGGAGCGTGCACGCTCGCTTCGTAACCACGCGATGGTGATTGATGAAGAGGGGTTGGGGTATATTTATGATGTGACCGATATCGGAAGCCAGTACATGATGAGTCCACTCGATGCGGCTACGATTTTGATACAGCTTGAGAAACAAGATGAGAATATCGAGCGTCAGCGCGCTATCGCTGAAATCTTTAATGAGCGTTTAGCCGAAGCACCTCATATCCGAACCCCAATCGCCAATGATGAGCACTCGTATTCGTTATACATTATCAAAGTCGATAAAAATCGTGACTCGTTCGCACGTGAGTTAGCCGCTCGCGGTATCGAGTGTGGATTGCACTATATTCCGCTCCATTTACTCAGTTATTATAAATCGAAATATTCACTTCGTGTTAATGATTTTCCCGTTGCGTTGCGCAACTATCAACAGGTACTTTCGATTCCGAATTACGCGGCTCTTAGCGATGCTCAGGTTGAAGAAATCTGTGACGCAATTTTGGATGTAGCTTCTACACGCGTTTGAAACGTTTTTGGGTTGCATGGGGGGAACGCTATCTATATAACCCCTCGCTGATCCAAAAAATCCTCTCTGTACTCCTTTTACCGCTCAGCTGGATCTACTGTTTACTGGCCTATATCCGTTATTTGCGAAGTCGTCCTAAATCGTTTGGAATACCGGTGGTGAGTGTCGGAAATCTCATCGTCGGCGGGAGCGGTAAAACCCCGATTGTGGTTGAACTCGCCAAACATTTTGAAAAACCGGCGATCGTGTTGCGCGGTTACGGACGGCAAAGCCGCGGTATGGTGGTGGTCAAAGATAAATCAACGATTCTCTGCGATGTTATCAAAAGCGGTGATGAAGCGATGCTCTATGCCCAGTTGCTCGATAGTGCGATGGTCATCGTGAGTGAGATCCGTGAGCGGGCGATTGCGGAAGCGGCTTCGATGGGATGTGATGTCGTATTGCTTGATGATGGGTACGGGAAACACTCGATAGAGAAGCTCAATCTCCTCATCGCCGTCCCCACTCCAAACCCGTATTGTCTCCCATCAGGGGCGTATCGGGAGAAGTTGTGGAATAGTAAAAAGGTTATCGTGATGATGGAGAGAGTTGATTTTAAACGCTCCGTTACCCTCAAAAATCCGACCGAAAAAATGGTTTTGGTGACCGCGATTGCGCGCCCGCAGCGGCTCGATCCTTTTTTACCGGAAGTGATAGAGAAGGTCTATTTTGAAGATCACCATTTCTTTACCCAAGGGGAACTCGAAATGATTGTGGAGCGCACGGGTGCCACGAGCCTCTTGGTAACTTCAAAAGACTTGGTTAAAATGTCGTCTTATAAAAAACTCAATATCTCTGTTTTGGAACTCTCTATTGAGTTAAACGAGACGATAATTACTACAGTGAAGGATTATGTAAATGCAGCGAAAAATTGATACCGTTAAAACTCTTATGGACGCGATGCCGTTCATCAAAGAGTTCCGTGATGAGATCGTTGTCATTAAATACGGCGGGTCGGCTCAAACCTCCGATGAACTCAAAGCCAAATTTGCCCAAGACATCGTACTGCTTCACCTCGTCGGGGTGAAAGTGGTGATCGTACACGGCGGCGGAAGCCGTATCTCTCAGCTCTTGTCCGATTTGAAAATCCCGACCGAGTTTATCGACGGTGAGCGCGTCAGCACCCCGGAAGTAATGCGGATTGTCGAGATGGTACTCAGCGGCGAGATTAACAAAGAGATCACTTCGCTCCTCAACTCCTACGGTGCCAAAGCGATCGGTATCAGCGGTAAAGATGCCCATTTCTTGCGTGCCAAGCCCAAAGACGAAGCGAAATTCGGTCTTACGGGGCGGGTCGAGAGTGTGAATGGCTCGGTCATCCATAATCTTTTGCAAGAGGGTTTCATCCCCGTCATCGCCCCAATCGGGTGTGATCCTATCGTCGGTCATCCGGGATACAACATCAACGCCGACCTTGCCGCATCGGCTATCGCGGCGGCTATCGGCGCGTGCAAAGTGATCTTTATGACCGACACTTCGGGGGTATTGAATAAAGATAAAGAGCTTTTCTCAACCCTCACCGAAGAGCAGGTCGAAGCGCTCAAAGCGGACGGAACGATTAGCGGAGGGATGGTCCCCAAAGTCGATTCATGTCTCGAAGCGGTCGATGCGGGGGTTCAAAAGGCCCACATCATCGACGGACGGATCGAACATGCGATCTTGCTCGAACTTTTCACCTCTGAGGGGGTTGGGACACAGATTACTCTGTAGTCCGTAAGATAACAATTACGCATTCTTTATATATCGCTGTTTATCCATTTTTAGCTGATAAATAAAGATAAATAAAAAATATGACTTAAAGTGTAAAATTGTAACGACTATACAAAGATTATATTAATGGGATAATAAGGTCTTAACAATTTCGCCTCATATAATTATATCTTGAAAATTCTATTGGATATGTAATGGGCAAAAGCAAAAATAAGCAAGAAATAAAACCAAAACGTCCAATGGGATATGCTGAAGCATGTAGGGATGTAATAATTACATCTATAAATAGGGGTCAATTACCTATTCTTGGTTTTATAGCAATTATATTATTAATATTATTCAGAATACCAGAAAGTGAGATCGTGACGCTTATTCATGAGATGATAAGTTCTCTTGGAAGATTTGCCATACTATCATATATATTCAATCTTGGATTAGTATTTGCTTGGGTATGGCATGCAAAATCAGTACGACAAATGCACAGCCAAGAATGTGATCGTGTTGGAAGAGAAAAAACTCAGTTGCAACAAGAGCAGCTAAAAAACAATAAATATCAGGAGGAAAGTAGTAATGGCTAATGTAATTATTATCATTGGATTCTTAGCAATTCTTCATTATCTTTATGAAGCTGTATTAGCTCCTACGTTTAGATTAAAAATGAGACATGAACTGTTTATGTTGAGAGACAGTTTACATAAAATTAAACTTGAAGCTTTATCAAATGATGATCAAGAAATTGTCAAAATAATAGAATCGTCTATTAATAATATTCTTGATCGAATGACCCATATTAATTTAACTAATATTATTCGTATGAATAATGTATATGAACATGATCATGAATTTAAAAAAATCATTGATGATTTCAATATGAAAATTAAAAGTTCTCATAATGATGGAATTAAAAATATAGATCGAAAGCTTACTTTATTGACTGGTAAAGCGTTGATAGTTAATGTAGGTGCTTTGTTGATGTATTTAATGCCTATATTTATTCTTTCACGTATTGTTTCACGTCTTTATAAGGGTATAAAGCTTTGGATTGAAAAAAATTCACAGGGCTTTTTACTTACCCCTAATAATCGCTACTCTCATTTAAGCATTTCATATTAAATGATGGCTTTCGCACGGATTGAAAGCTGACACGTTTCATATCTTTTAAAATATATTTTTGACCAATTTCGTTTAGAGAGGAAAGTGAGATCAAATCGACGGGGAGGGAAATCTCTTTTTCGATTTCTCGTTTGATCTCTAAGATTTTGCTAAAAGAACCGAAACCGCCGTGACGTTCGGCAAACTCAGCAGGGTTCGGAATCTCATAGAGCAAATCCAAATCGCTTTTGGCACTCTCTTCTCCTCGTGCATAACTGCCACTGACACCGATAATGACAAATCCCTCACGACTGAAACGGGAGCGAAGTTGTTGGAGTTTTGATTCTAAATCAGCGGTCATTTTTTCCTCGTTTCAGATATGCATTGTTGGGTAATTATAACACAAGAGATAGCTTTAGAGGATGTAACGCATTTTTTGTTGTTGCACTCTAATCATTTCTCGAAGCGGTTGATGCGGGGGTTCAAAAAGCTCACATCATCGACGGACGGATCGAACACGCGATTTTGCTCGAACTCTTCACCTCTGAGGGGGTTGGGACACAGATTACGCTGTAAAATATATTATGATAGTTCTAGTATTGATGTTAAACAGACATAATTTAAATTTCACAAATCTTTTATTTTGGAATACTAAAAATTAAAACATTGCATGAAATGAAACTGTTTACAATTCTTGAAGATAAGCTTTTAACTCATTGTGTAAATCGTAGGAAACAAGGGTAGAGCTTTATCGCGTAATCTTCAGATAAAGCTTTGAGGTAAATATATATGCCAGTATCTTACTAACTTTTAGATAAAAGATTTATAGCTGTAACATTTTCGTAAGAGAGTTTACCTTATAATTCACATAATTTTTTATCAGAGGTTTTATTATGGCAACTGCACTTATTATCGGCGCTGGTGGAGTAGGGCGTGTTGTGGCACACAAATGTGTTATGAATAATCACGTTTTTGATCGTATTATTTTAGCAAGTCGTTCCATCGGGCGCTGCTTAGAGATTCAAAGAGAATTGCCAGAAGGTGCACTCGAAATTACAACGGTGGATGCGGATAACACACAAGAAGTGATCGATCTTATCAATAAATTCAATCCTTCTATTTTGATCAATGTTGCATTACCATACCAAGACCTCACCATTATGGATGCGTGTATTGCGACCAAAACACCATATCTCGATACCGCGAACTACGAGCATCCTGATGAGGCAAAGTTCGAGTACAAACTCCAATGGGAACGTGATGCGGCGTTCAAAGAAGCGGGGATTATGGGACTTCTGGGAAGCGGATTTGATCCAGGCGCGACGAATGTTTTTTGTGCATATGCTCAAAAACACTATTTTGACGAGATTCACACCATCGATATTCTCGATTGTAATGCAGGGGATCACGGCTATCCGTTTGCCACCAACTTCAACCCTGAGATTAATCTTCGCGAAGTAAGTGCTAAAGGGCGTTATTGGGAAGAGGGTAAATGGATTGAAACCGAACCGATGGAGATTATGCAGGTGTGGGATTATCCTGAGGTAGGACCAAAGGACAGCTATCTGTTGTACCATGAAGAGATGGAATCATTGGTCAAACACATCCACGGTCTAAAACGTATCCGCTTTTTCATGACGTTCGGACAAAGCTACCTTACCCACATGAAATGCTTCGAAAATGTCGGTATGCTCGGTATCGAGCCAGTTGAACATCAAGGGATGAAAATCGTTCCGATGGAATTTTTGAAAACGTTGCTCCCTGATCCGGCGTCACTGGGACCTCGTACCAAAGGTAAAACCAATATCGGTATCGTCGCTGAGGGTCTCAAAGACGGCAAAAAACGGAAAATTTACATCTACCAAATTAAAGATCACGAAGAGTGCTACGCCGAAGTAAAATCCCAAGGTGTCTCTTATACGACAGGTGTTCCTGCCGTTATTGGTGCAAAACTGATGGTTGAGGGTAAATGGAGCGGGAAAGGGGTGTTCAACATGGAACAACTCGATCCTGATTTCTTCATGGATGAGATGAACACCCAAGGATTGCCTTGGAATGTTATTGAAATGGAGTGCTAAAAATGCATTCCTTTCACCTTTACTCTCTCTTTTTCATCTCTTTAATATCGTTTTCATCCCTTCTTTGATATTATTACATTATAATCGTAGCAATAGTAGGTTCCGATGATTTCCAAAGTAATAGGGGTCAACATTGAATCTAAATCCTAATCAGCAAATCTCTTTCGATGAAATGGGGATGGCTGAAAAAATTGCTATTTTACTTATGCAACTCGGTGAAGATGTTACGGCTACCCTTTTTTCACGAATGAACGTCGATGCGATCACCGAAATTTCTAAATTTATTGCTAATAACCGTTCTGTTGAGAAAAATATCGGAGGGGCGGTTCTCGAAGAATTTTATGCTATTTTTCAATCCAACCAGTACCTCAATACTGGAGGTATGGATTACGCGCGCGAAATCCTCTACAAAGCACTCGGACCCGAAGAGGCGAAGAAGATACTTGAGAAGCTGAGTAAATCGATGCAAAGTACTCAAAACTTTGCCTTTTTATCAAAAATCAAACCACAGCAACTGGCCGACTTTATTATGAACGAGCACCCACAAACGGTTGCCTTAATCTTAGCGCATATGGATGCTTCCTCTGCGGCAGAAACCCTCTATATTTTTCCAGATGATTTACGCTCAGAAGTGGCGATGCGTATGGCAAAACTTGGGGATATTACACCGGCTATTATTAAGCGGGTGAGTGCTGTTCTTGAATCCAAACTCGAATCTCTTGCAAGTTACAAAGTTGAAGTGGGTGGACCGCGTGCGGTTGCTGATGTATTCAATCGCTTAGGTGCAAAAGTTTCCAAAGCAACCTTGGCCCAAATCGAACAGATCGATCAAGAGCTTGCCGCATCGATCAAAGAGATGATGTTTACCTTCGACGATATGGTGGATCTTGATAGTAACAGTATCCGTGAAATTCTTAAAGCTGTTGATAAAAACGATCTTATGCTTTCGTTGAAAAATGCGGCAGAAGAGCTCAAAGAAAAATTTTATGCCAATATGTCGCAACGTGCTAAAGACGCATTTATCGAAGAGCTACAGTTCTTGGGTGCCGTTAAGATGAAAGAGGTTGAAACGGCACAACGTAAAATTGTGGATGCCGTTCAGGTATTGGCAGAACAAGGTATCTTACAGTTGGGTGAATCTGAAGAGATGTTAGAATAGAAATTCTATCTATGGTTAAAGCCTATTAAATCACTCCGTTTCATCGGTTTGGAAAATAGAAATCCTTGGAGTTCATTGACTCCCTGATCGATTAAAAATTCTTTTTGCTCTGCTGTTTCGACCCCTTCTGCAACAATGGTGACATCAATAATTTTAGAGAGGGCAATGATGCTTTTAATCAGTATCGGACCGCGCTCATCGACTCCGATTTTCCGGATAAATGATTGATCAATTTTAAGAATATCAACATCGAGTTCTAAAATGTAGCTCAAAGAGGAATATCCGGTTCCAAAATCATCAATCGCAATTTTTACCCCTAAGAGATGTAAATCACTGATCACTTTTTTAGCAGCGGCAAGATCCAACATCAAGGACGTTTCTACAATCTCTAAAATCAGATTTTTTGGATCGAGCCCTTTGGCTTTGACCGTATTTTTAATAAATTCAACAAAAGAGGGTTTTAATAGGGTCTCTACAGTGAGATTGACCGAAATCGAACCATCCTCTTTGAATGCGGGTGAGAGAGTGCTAAACGTATCGATAGCTGTCGTGATCACCCATTCGTCTATTTGGGGCATTAAACCTGCTTTATGCGCGATAGGGAGAAAATTATCGGGAGATATCATTCCATTTTGAGATGAGTTCCAACGGATCAATGCTTCAAAAGAGTGACACTGTTGGGTTTTTGAATCAATTATCGGTTGATAAAAGAGGATCAATTCATTGTGCTTAATTGCTTCTTTGAGCTCATTACCAAGTTGAAGATAAGTGGAGACTTGTTCTCTCATTTGCGGTGTGTAAAAATGGTATTTATTTCTTCCTGATTCTTTGGAAGTATACATTGCTGCATCTGCATTACTCAAAAGAGTTTCAGCACTCTCCCCATCATTTGGATATACGCTGATGCCGATGCTACACGCACTAAAAATCTTTTTGCCATTGATCAAAAATGGAGTTTCAAACAGTTTTTTTAATTTTTCAGCAACGTGAGCAAAGTGGGTCAAATCTGGACCGTTTTCAATTACCATCACAAATTCATCCCCGCCGATGCGAGCGATGGTATCCCCTTTTCGTGTCACTTTTTGAATTCGTTTGGCTACCTCGATGAGAAGCTGGTCGCCGCTTAGGTGACCCATTGAATCATTAACCTCTTTAAAATGGTCCAAATCGATGAAAAATACGGCAAAAATTTCTTTGGTTCGGTGTTTGTGTTGAATAGTTTGCTCGATTCGGTCGTTTAGAAGGCGTCGATTCGGAAGTTGAGTGAGGGGGTCATGCATCGAAATATGGGAAAGCTTTTCCGTTTCGGCTAAAAGTTGATCTTGTATGGTGATGTAGTCGGTGATGTCGTGGGAGATTTCGAGATAAGCGGATATTTTCCCCTCTTCATCAAAAATAGGGCGTAGGTGTATCTCTACATGACGTTTTTCACCACTCTCTAATATATGAATTTGTCGAACGCTCATCGATTTTTTTGTAACTTTTACTTGCTCTATAGGGCATACCTTTTCATCGTCATTACAAGGACGTTTTAAATGATAGTTGAGACCGTAGCATTTTGTAGATTCGTCGATATTTAGATTCGGATTTAATTTTTTGGCAGCATTGTTGAGCATTAATACTGTGTAATCGGGTTTGATGTATAAAATGGGGTCTGGGATCTCATCGATAATAGTTTGCATCGTATCTTTCGAAGTTTTTAAAAGATTTTCCAACACATTAATACGGGCTACTTTGTGCATAACATTTAAAAGTTGATGGGGTTTGGTCGGTTTGAGGACGTAACTATCTACCCGTAAATCGATACTCCGTAAGAGGAGGTTTGTATCGCTAAAGGCAGAATTGACAATGATTGGAATTGAACTATCGCTCTTGCGTATCTGTTCGATCATATCGAGTCCGCTCATTTTTGGAAGCTGAAGGTCACTGATAATCATATGGGGAGAGTGTTTATGAAAAAGCTCTAAGCCCTCTTCTCCATTACGTCCGATGAGGATAGTTTTGAAATCATCACCAAAAGCATTAATAAAGGCACTAATCGTCGATTCGTCATCTTCGATATACAAAAGAATTAAAGAATTAAGCATTTTCACCTACTTGCAGCGTGATAGAAGTCTTCATACCGTTTTTCATTGATTTCATCTCTATGGAGCCATTCATACTGTTTTCTATGATCATTTTTGACATATACAGACCGATTCCCGTCCCCTCTTTTTTCTCTTTGGTAGTGAAATAAGGTTCAAATAAGCGATTCATAATCTCTGGTGATGCCCCCCCACCGTTGTCGCTGATCGAGATGGTCACCTTTTGGGTATTTTTTTCAACGCTCAAACGGATCATCCCATCACTTTTGTGGGAACTTAAAATGGCATCTTTGGAGTTGTTGAGAATATTGATTAATACTTGAGAAAACTCATTTTCATATCCATAAATCTCACAATCATTATTTTCATCATGGACAATTGTGATTCCCGATTGTTTATATGAGTCATTGACAAAAGAGATGGTTTTGGCGATGAGTGCGTTGAGATGAAATATTTTTTTCTTTTTGTTGGGATTGAAAAAATCGCGAAAATCATCGATAGTAAGTGACATATGTTGGATGGTTTTTTGGGACTCTTCAACAAAATCGTGAAACACCTCTTCGCTTAAGGCATGTGCACGAAATTTTTTCTCGGTTGCAAATAGGTTGAGGGCTAGTGAGTTGAGAGGTTGACGCCACTGGTGGGCGATGTTGCCGATCATCTCCCCCATGCTGGCGAGTTTGGATTGTTGGAACATCAGCTCTTGGTTGCGGATAATATCGGTTTTGTCGGTAAAGCCGATAATGACGCCGAAATCATCGGTGGTAAAATTGATCGCTTTGATTTGGAACCAATAGATTCGGCTATCAATGATCAAATCGTATTCAATCTCGGTTTTGTTTTGGACGACACTTTTGACATTATCAAAAAGGTTCGGGATGGTTACAAGAGCATTGATGACGATTTCGCTCAAGTTGATTTTATGAGAGTAGTTGATTTGGAAAAAACGTTCCATCCCTTTGGTATGGAGAAAGAGATCGAGATTTTTGTCCAAAATCAACACATCGGTGTTGATCACTTCGACCACTCGGTTGAGCGCTTCATTGACAAACGCTAACTCTTTGTTTTTATGTTGAAGTTCATCGTTAACGGTGCTGAGCTCTTCGTTCGTACTTTGGAGCTCTTCGTTAGAGGTTTCGAGCTCTTCAATGGTGATTTGGAGGCGCTCTTTAAGTGCGGTGAGCTCATTTTCGAGGATATTGACGTCGTTAATGTCATGCGCTTGCATTTGATGCGACAGAAGCGGAGAACGCTCAGTCTCATTGATCTCCTCGAAGGTGACAAAATAGCTGCTTTCGGCCAGTTTATTGCGACCAAGGGGAAAAACGGTGATGATAATGTAGATGCGATCATCGGTAAGAGGAAGAATACGGATTTTTTTGGAAACGGCTACCGATTCATTTTTTACCGCTTCGTTGAGGGTTGCACGCAGATCGAGGCGGAGAAAATCACTCACTTGTTTGTAGATTTCATTCGTCACTAAACCGCTGGGGTGAGAGAGGTGGGTGTTTTCCCCTTTGAAAAATAAAATTCCCCCATTGGAATCGACGACTACACCGTTTTGTGCAAAGTATCCAGAAACGGCACTGTTGATCGAGACGTTGATATCGAGTACATTTACTTCATCCCGTAGTTTTCGTGAGCCGCGTTGGAAATCTTTTCGTTGGAAGTAGGCGAGGGCATCGATATCGGTATTACCCATGTCGTTTGATTTGCGATAAATTTTGTTTTTATTGTCGATGATGGCGAAAATTGAGGTGAGGTTTCCAATCGTCTCAGATTGTCCCAAAAACATCAAACCCTGATACCGCATCGCATAGGAGAAGATACTAATCACACGATGTTGAAGATCGGCATTAAAATAGATCAAAAGATTGCGGCAGCTAACGAGATCGAGGTTAAGAAACGGAGGGTCTTTGATAACATCGTGTTTTGAAAAAACGATCATATCGCGTATCGCTTTTGTCGGAGTAAAGCGGTGGTTTTTTTCAACAAAATACTCAGAAAGGATATGCGGATTTACGTCAGAAATTTCTTCTTCGTTAAAGCTACGGCTACGGGCTTCATCGATGGCTTCTTCGCTTACATCGGTCGCAAAAATAGTTACTTTCTTGGTAATTTCCATCTTTTTCAATAATTCTGTTACGACGATGGCGATAGAGTAAGCCTCATCTCCGGTAGCACATGCAGCAATCCAAATGCGTAGATGGTTGTCGAGTTTTTCTATGAGAAGCGTCTCTAACTCTTTTTCGAGTGCTTTAAATGCCTCTTTATCTCGAAACAAAGAGGTGACAATGATGAGGAGTTCTTTTTTAAGTTTTAAAATCTCTGCGGGGGAACGCTGGAGGAGATCGATGTAATCATCGACACTTTCCGATTTCGTATCAATAATTCGACGCTCTAAGCGGCGATGGATTGTGTTTTCTTTGTAGTCGCTGAAATCGACGTCACTTTTTTGGTTCAAGAGTTTAAAGATTTTATCAATATTATCTAAAAGATCAAAATGACGATCAAAGTATTTAGGATCATCAATTGCATAGATAATTCCCTGTGCTAGAAGCTCTGAGGGGAGAACCGCATCGACTGCATGGGTGTCGATAGCCGCTTTGGGCATCGAAAAATATTTGGCATTTTCATTTTCTGCGAGGGCAATACCACCGTTTTGTTTTATAGCGATGATCCCCTCTGCGCCGTCACTCCCAGTACCGCTGAGGATGATACCAATCGCTTTTTCTTTTTTCTCTTGCGCTAGTGATTTTAAAAATCGGTTGACGGATGGTTTTGGGTAGGGTTTGATGGAGGGGGTGGTAAGGATAAAACGTCCATTTTCGATTAAAAGATCGGAATTAGGGGGACAAAAGTAGATATTATCGGCCAAAGGCTCTAATCCATCGGTAATTTCGGTAATCGGGATTTTTGAAAAACGAGATAGTAACGTCCCTAGCAATGTCGGTTGTTTGGGATCGAGGTGCTGTACAATGACGTACGTAACTCTCTCAGAAAATTCAATGTTTTGGATAAATTTTTGGAGTGCTTCAAACCCTCCAGCACTCGCACCTAGCCCTACAATCGTTAAATTTTTGTAGGGATCTACACTTTTATCTTTTGGCATCGTCTAAATCATCCTTTTGATTTGTTGAATCAATTTTTGTACGGCGGTCACATTTTTTTGAACCCCTAAAAAATATTTCAGCTTATTATTTTTTTTGTCGAAAATAGGGCTAATGGTGAGCTCATTAAAGATTAGTTCCCCACTTTTGGTGTAGTTGCGTAGGGTTACAGTGACATCTTGCTGTTTGATAATAGATTCACGTACCTCTTCAAGTCCTGTTTGATCTCGATCCTCTCCTTGCAAAAAACGGCAGTTGCGACCGATCACTTCCTCAGACGAGTATCCAAACAAGTTGGTAAACGCTTCATTCACAAAGATGATAGGGTTGTCTGGCTGATTCGGATCAGAGATGGTTAAACCATTTTGGGCTTGATCCAATATTTCGAGAACATAGTCGGTGATGTCCGGTATGTTGTCTCGAAATTTTTTAAGGACATAATGTCCCCCATAATAGTTATTTATCATCAAACAGGGGAGACGTTTTCGTATATTACTGATCAAATTGCGAACATGTTTGGGATTAAACTCTTTATCATAGCCATCCCAAATATGAAAAAAAATATCAACACTGCTTATCGGTCTATCGCAATGCTCAACTAATAGCTTTAAGAGTGTCGTCATGTTCGAGGTTAATGGCACAGGGTGACTATCTTGTAACACAGCAAGTGTTTTAGGGTTCCAATAGCAATTTTTCGCCAATTTAATGAGTAAAATGTCATTCATAATCTTAATTGTATTACAAAAGTATCTTTAAAGTGTCTTTATTCCAGCATTAATTTTCAAACCTTAATTTGATAATATACGAGTAGATTTTTCATCTACCTCAGTTCATCCATTTGATTCAAAACACTGAGAGACCCATACCCCTACGTTAAGGCTCGAATCGGCAGAACCTGCGTATGATCCGGCTATCGGGGGGACGGCTTCGGGGAGTCGTGCCACTGCTACGGCGATATGATCACTTCCGACGATTTTTCCGATCGTGGGGTCGAACCCTTTCCATCCTGCACCCGGTAAGTAGACTTCTGCCCATGCGTGGGTTGAGCCGATTTCTACTATGAGGGGAGCGTAGAGATATCCGCTCACGAAACGGGCAGCCAATCCCAAACATCGCACCGCTTCCATAAAAAGAAAGGCAAAATCACGGCAGGATCCGGTACCGCAGCTGAGTGTTTTAATGGCGCTTTGTACTCCCGGTTCTTCTCTCACACGATAGGTTAGTGTTCGATTGATGTGTTCGGCGATTTGTTGTAGCAGGGTATAGGTTTGAATTTTTTTCCCTGGGTGCCAAAAAGTGGCGATCCATTTGTTGACCACACGCATCGTCTCATCATCCGGCAGTGCTCTATAAGCGGAGAGTAAGATAGCCTCTTCATTTTGGTACCTAAAAGGGTAAAGGAGGGCGTAATCACTCACTAAAAAATCAAGAGGGGATTCATTGTACTGTTGGATGATCACTTCGCTCTCTATTAGCAGTTGACTCGTTGGAAGGGTAAATGTGGCGATAGCGACCGAGTTACCCTCGATATCCCGATGCCAAAGCAAGGTTGCATCAGGGGTAATAGTAAGAGAAAAAGATTCGATTCTCAGTTCATAATCCTCTCTGGGACGTAGCATCAGGATATGAGAACCTAGACTCACGGGGACGGAATAGTTATAGTAGGTACGGTGAACAATCTTATAGCGCTGCATTAGGTATCCTCTCTGGGGGATTTGTTTTTTCGACAGTAATCTGTTGCGATATAGGGTGCAAGGCAGGCCCGAATTGGTTATAGATCGCAACGTCTGCCGCATCACGACCGTATCCGATGGCGACGTAACCGCCTCTCATCTCCTCTTGCGTTGCATCAAACGAATACCAACGTCCTCCGACATACACTTCGAACCAAGCGTGTAATGTAAGAACCCAAAAAATACGCGAAAATTTCCCAAAAAATACGCGAATTTGTTTAACTTTTTACCCTCAATAGTTTGATATAAATACCTCCCTAACCGTCTTCTTACTTCCAGCTCCTCGAAGGGTATAGTTGATCTCTTTGGTGGACGTGATCTTCATATCGTAATATAGCTCTCTGACGAGTTCACAATCGTTATAGCTCAATAGAAATTTACCTTTGATGCCATATGAAGCAGCTCGCTCGATATTATTCCGTGGCTTCATGCGTCCGGAGAGAATATCGGCGAATAGTTCCCGACTGATCAGCAGAGTATTGAGGTACATCGATAGGGATTGGGGATTAGTGCGGATAGCGCGATGGAGGTTGATAGCACCTCCGAAGACTTCTACATAGAGCCGATGATCCGGGATAAGATACCGGAGATAATTCCGGTACCGCAGCTATCTTGTGAAGAGGGTAGCGCGGGAGCTTCTTACAGACACTTATCCAGTGCTGCTTCAAAATCATAAAGACAACTCTGTAACTTCGGAAAGTTCTCCAGACGAGCTTTAGTCCACTGCACGATATCACCGCTTTCGGGTGTAGGCTCTTGGCATTTTGGTTTTTTAGTTTCACATTTTTTTGTAATCATGATTGGTTCGCACGGTTTTGGAGTGGCACACCCTGAGAATAACATGACCATAGCCAACACCATTAAACAAAGCGTTTTCATAACTTTCCTCCCTCAGCATTTTTACGCGCTTCCTCTGCGATAGCACTCAAATCAGCACACTTATCCCCGGTTGGAATGTATTTGATCTGAGTAACAAATTTCGGCTTTGCCGCCATCGTTCGATTAAACTCAGCGTCTTTTGCTACAGCGTCCAACTTATCCCGCGCTATCCAAGCTTTCATAAACTCGACCTCTTTGACTTTCCCTACGATTTCCGCCTCTTTTGTCTTAACCGTCTGCTCAAGTACGTTACGCTCTCCTGACACACTCATATCATGAAACCCAATAGCGATGATCGCCACGGATAAAAGGATAATAACCCCGATGGAGGTACTCAACAATGAAAGCACTGTACTTGATAGTTTTAACCGTAGTTTTGATCTTCTCCGGGTGTGCTACTGCTCAACCAGTACCTGAGCCAATTGTCATTACCAAGAAGTGCGATACTCATATACCAGATGCACCTAAAATGAGTAATGAAAGTGGAGATAATCCTACATGGCTAAAAGCGGTATTAGAAAATTCAGGGAAGAAAGATAGCTTTATTTTTGATCTGATTGCAGCGCTGGAGAAGTGTATCTAAGAAGTCAAGCCCCGCCTCACCCCTAACCACAAAAGGAGATACAGCGGTACCGACATTATGCTCGGTATCTTAATTTGACCGTGAAAATATGACACGGTGTCAGGAAATTATATGCTGCATCTCAAATCCCCATTAAAAGCCCCATTCGCATGGATCGGCGGTAAATCAAAACTTGCTGAAGACATAGTGGCCATGTTCCCGGAACATCGTTTATATGTCGAAGTATTCGGCGGTGCACTGAACGTTCTATACCGTAAGCCCTGTACTACTAAACAATCCGAAGTAGTCAACGACATCAACGGTGAGCTTATCAACCTTCACCGCGCTATCCGTACTAATCCCCAATCCCTATCGATGTATCTGAGTACTCTGCTGATCAGCCGGGAACTATTCGCCGATATTCTATCCGGACATATGAAGCCCCGGAACAATATCGAGCGAGCTGCTTTCTATTTTTACCTACTCTCTCAAAGCTTTGGAGCCAAAGGGACAACGTTCGCTATAAACGCCAAGAGTGGCCGCAGACCGAAAGATATCTACAAAGACTTCGGACAGTGGTCTAAACGCTTGAAGTTTGTCACAATAGAGCACATGAGCTTCGATAAGCTGATCAATACCTACGATAAAGAGGATGCGTTCTTCTACTGTGACCCTCCCTACGTGTCCACCGAGAAGTACTATCAACATACGGGCGGTTTTGGAGAGGCAGAGCACCGTAAACTTGCAGAGTTGCTCCACGGTATCAAGGGTAAGTTCTTGTTGAGCTATAACGACTGTGAACTGGTTAGAGAGCTATATGCGGACATGAAGATTACATCCACCAAAAAGATCAACTATACCCTTCGAGGAGCGGGAAGCAAGAAGACAGTGCGGGAGGTGTTTATTACGAACTATTAGGAGGCGATGCTTCCTAATAACTTTTTGGATTTGAATTAGAAATGATAGTGTTTTGCCAAAATAAGAGGTTAAAACGGTACGTTACTATCATTTCTAATTCAAATTACTATCATTTTAAAATCGGTTGCACATCTGTCGTGCTGTTATTTCCTTTTATCCCTAGAGGAGGAGTCTCTTCAAATGTGACAAGATACAGCGGTGAATCAATCGATACGGTGGACGTGGAGGAAACGGCTCGAACGGTAAGGTCAATATTTTTGATAGTGTCGTTTTGTTGAATTTGCATTCCCGAACGTCGGACGATCTCTTTGGTCGTGATGGCTTTTTGTAATCCCATAGTCAGCTCGCGCCGAAGAGAGTCTTTCGCCATTTTGAGGATATTATTGACCCCAATTTCACCGGAGGGGAGTTCTAAATAGGTTCCAGTTTTACCGTGCAGATAGAGAATATCCCCTTGGGGATTGATCAAGGCAGCCATGAGGTTGAGTTGTTTGAGAAGAGCTTGTTCTGTTATCTCACGCAGCGGTAATTTAGGCAAAGCGTTAGTTTTAGCGCTATTTTGCACCGCTATGGAACGGCTCATAGGGGTTGTCGGAACAATCCGACCGATGGATTTGGTTGTATCGTATTGGGTCTTTTTGCGTTTAAATATTTTTGATTTATTATCCTCTGCGCTAAAAAGATCATTAAACTCCCCGATGCTCTCAGATGAGCCTAAAATAGTATCCCCCCCGGATTGGAGGGCGTAGTGGAAGAGGGGAATGAGCCGTTTTTGTAAGGTAGCGCCAAAATAGATCATCAGATTACGGCAACTGATGAGGTCGATTTTAGAAAATGGGGGATCTTTGATAATATTTTGTTCGGAAAAAATTAACATATCCCGAATATTTTTGTGGATACGATAGCCGCTGCCATCAGATTCAAGGGTAAAAAAACGTTCCAGTCGCTCGGGAGAGACGGTGGAAGCGATAGTGAGCGGATAAAAACCGGAGCGTGCATATGTGATAGCGTGAGAGTCGATATCGGTAGCAAACAGTTGCACGGAGTAGTTGAGTTTTTGCTTTTCCATGTATTCACGTAAAAGAATCGCTATCGAGTAGGCCTCTTCACCGGTAGAGCATCCACTCGTCCAGACGCGAATAACACTCCCCTGCGGTTTAAGGGTAAAAAGGGTGGGAATGATTGTCTCTTTTAAAGATAAAAAGGCATCGGGATCTCGAAAAAAACTGGTCACTCCTATAAGTAAATCATGAAACAACTCCTCAGATTCTTCAGGAATTTGTTGCAGAAATTTGACATATTCACTGATCGTTTTGATTTGACGTATCGCCATACGTCTCTCAATGCGGCGAAAAATGGTGTTCGGTTTGTATTGTGAGAAGTCATGACCGCTTTTGGTACGAAGTAAAACAAAAATTTTATCCAACATATTTTTAGATATGGCAATGAGGTTGTTTTCACCAGTGTCGTTAGAAGAGAGGGTTATGAGTTGCTGAATCATCGCTTCAGGAGGGAGAATATAATCGACCAAATCGGTGGCTATTGCACTGCTTGGCATACCATTATATTCGGTACTCTCAGGAGCTTGAGCCAGTACGATTCCTCCCGCAGCTTTAATCGCTTCTATCCCCAGTGTTCCATCACTCCCTGTCCCTGAGAGGATGACTCCAATCGAGTGTTCATGTTGATCCTGTGCCAACGTCTGAAAGAAAAAATCGATTGCCATACGTTTACCGTGCTCAGCCGCAGGTTCGAGTAGTTGGAGTGTACCGTTTAAATACGCCATATCGTACGCGGGGGGGATAACATAGACGCAGTTACGTTGAACCCTTATCCCATCACTCACTTCAAAAACATCCATGGTGGTATATTTTCGGATGATTTCACTGAGGATACTGTCGTGTTCAGGGGCGAGATGCTGTACCAGAACAAATGCCATATTAGGATTGATATCTGAAGGAACACCTGAAAAAAAAGCCTCAAAAGCGGCCAGTCCGCCAGCCGATGCACCGATACCGACAACAAGAAAAGGAGAATCATTCGACTCACTTTCGTCTTGGGGGATTAGTATATCGGCTAGATTAGGGGTGGTTTGTTTTTTGGTAATTTTTTGTTTGGTCATGATTTACTCTCATTTCTGTCATTTAGTATGGTTTCTATATTTCAATAGACTTCTTGCATAACCCCGAAGCAGGAAATATGACACCGTTCGCCCTGAGCCTGTCGAAAGGTGTGCAGTTCATGGTTCGACAGGCTCACCACGAACGGACAAATAGGTTATGCAAGAAGTCTGATCGCTTAGAGCTAAAGCAGACCGCATCACATCTCACTATTATATGAAAATGAGGCGATACACCATTGTACAAGAAACTATCTATTTAAGATCGAGTTTTAGATCAGGGTACTTTTCGTGAAACATCTGTTCGCTCTCTTGGGCAAGCTTCGTCCCCTCAATAATATCTTTATTCCCTTGTTCGATCTCATTTTTGCCGGTCATCATATCTTTATCCCCCGACTTCATAAGCTCTTCACCATGTTTAACCAATTTTTCACCCGATTTTTTTAGTTCTGCACCGTGATCCCAATTTTTAGCCAGTTGTTTTTGGTCTGAGCCCATTGCTTTTTCATCTGCTGCATGCATACGCATATAATCACCCGTAGTAGGTGCTTTCGCACTGCATCCTATAAGTGCGGTCATGGTGATTACGGAGGCAGTTATCATATTGAATCCAACCATAATGTTTTCCTTTATTTAGTATTGTGATTTCTCACTAAAAACAGTGTATCAAAATAATACTATCCTAAAACAATGAAAGAAAACTAGAATCCCCTCTTAATGTATACTAAATATAACTATATAGGTTTTTTAAGATTAGTTATATTCATTAATACAGAGCAAAGCAGTAAACGTGTATTCTAACGGTAAACATGTTATTTGGTTTATTTACGTACTAAAATAAATAGCATAACGTCTTAAATGACGCGTAAAATTAGAGCAACAGACAGTGGTCTGTGTACCTTACGTACGCCAACTATGGCAAAGAAGAAAAAATGCTCGAAATAATTGCCCTCGTCCTTATTGTCCTTTGGTTACTTGGCTTCGTCACTTCGTATACCATGGGTGGATTTATCCATATTCTGCTAGTGATTGCTGTTGTGGTATTGTTAATTCGTATCATACAGGGGCGTAGATTATAAATTGAAAAAGGTTTTCTCAATCTTGCTTGACCTTGTAGAGATTTCAACCTTTTACATTTTGGAGAGACAATGAATATTTTTAAAATCGCTGGCGTCATCTTGATCATAGCGGGTGTACTTGGATTAGTATATGGAAAGTTTAGTTATACAAAAGAGACAAAAGCGACCAAGATGGGACCGATAGAGCTAACGGTTAAAGAACAAGAAAGGGTTGATATCCCCTATTGGGTTGGAGCAGGTACTGTCATGTTCGGCAGTCTAATACTATTTTTCGGAATGAAGAGGGATTAATCTTCTTTCATTCCGAATGATCATACGTAAGGAATTAATCATGAGTACAAAAGAAGCGTATAAACAAAAAATGAACGCAGAATTGGGATTAGCACAGGCAAAACTTGTTGAGTTTAAAGCGGAAGCAAAAAATTCTGCAGCCGACATCCGTGTGAAATACAATGAACATTTGGATGAACTTCAAGTAATGGTTGACACAACGAAAGAAAAACTCAAAGCACTTGATAGCGCAGGTGAAGATGCGTGGGAACACCTTAAAGAGGGTATTGAAGGTGCGTGGAGCTCTTTGGGAACTGCACTAAAAGAGACAACGGAAAAATTTAAAAAATAATGTAGAACCCGTAAGTATAAATGTGAATGCACACCGTGCTGGCTATATGAGAACTACCAAAGGAAATATAATGAAATCATCTAAACGCACTCATGCTATGAATGCAGCGATGGCTGCAGCTGTTTTACTATCTACGGCTATTCCGTTGTTTGCATCCGATACTGATGATCGGATTGAGTCATCGTTTAAAAAAAGTTATGTCTATAAAACTTATCTTAAAGATGAGCATATCACCATCAGTTCTCAAAACGGAGTAGTTAAGCTCTCTGGTGATGTGTTGGATGAAGCCCATAAACCGATGGCACAAGATACGGTTGAAGCATTGCCGGGAGTCAAAAGTGTTGAAAATACCATAGTAGTCAAAAATGACAAATCTGATGGATGGGTCAAAATGAAAGTTCAAACCGCACTCGTATTTCATGCGAATGTTGATGCCAGTAATACCGAAGTGATTGTAAAAGACGGCTATGTCACCCTAAAAGGCAAGGCAATCAGTAAAACGCAAAAAGATCTTACAAGTGAATACGCTAAAGATGTTGAAGGGGTAAAGGGTGTTACTAATGAAATGACCATGGCAAAAGCGGATGACACCATCGGCGAAAAAATTGATGATGCATCGATTACGGCTCAGGTTAAGATGACATTGATGATGCACCGTTCAACTGGAGTATTACGTACCAGTGTAACAACGAATAATGGGGTAGTTTCCCTCAGCGGAAAAGCACGAAGTGATGCTGAAAAAGATTTAGTGACGAAACTGGTTGAAGATGTTCAAGGTGTGAACAGCGTTATCAACAAAATGACGATTGAATAAATTGCTGTAGGGGGGATATTTAGAATATTCCGACCTATAGAATCAAAAAGGAACTGCGATGAATAAAATAATTTTAGCAACGATACTGTGCAGCAGTTTAATGGGTTCGGAAAATGTCCCCTTTATTGGTGTGAGTGTCGGAAATGCTGAGTTAAAAAGCAATGTTAATTTGAGCGGATATGAATCAAAGGTTGATGATACCCATTATACCGCTACGTTGGGTCAATATATAGATGAGTTTGGAAGAGTATCACTCTCGTATACGTATGTTGAACCGACGCACAATGTAAAAAACAGTGACGGTGCCTCTATCGCATTTGATCTTATCTTGCCGATGATTGACAATGCTTTTTTCGTGTATGCAGGTCCGGTTGTGGGTTATACCCGTTTTGAAGAAGAAGCTGCGGGGATCAGACTTGATCTCAGCGGACTTCATTACGGAGGCCAAGCCGGAGGTATTGTTCGTGTTATGAATAATATCGAAATAGAAGGGGGGTATCGTTACCTCATTGAAACGGGGAGTGATACACTCTTGGGAGTTAACATCGATGCCGATACACTGAGAATGTGGTACATCGGTGCTAATCTCCGGTTTTAACTTAAAGGATATAAGATGAAGAGTACATTAGCATTTTCGGTACTTGTTGCCGCTGTATTACTGGGAGCAAGTGAGAATAGTTATGAAATCAGTGCTATGGCAGGGTATACCATCCCTAATGATGGTCAATTTCTGGATGATTACGGTACGTATGGTGCAGAAATAGAATTTAATGGGGTAGATTTAGCCCTCAAACCTGAGTTATCGTTTTTTTACGGTGAGGGTGATTACAAGTACGATAATGGCGATACCAAAATCTATCGTACCGGACTCAACGGTGTCTATGAATTTGAAAAAGGGTTTAACACCACGCCGTTTTTGAAGATAGGAGGGGGATATGAGTCTATGAGCAACAGTGCTTTTGGAAATCATGACGGATTTTTTGCCGATGCGGGAGTGGGTGTCAAAATGGAGTTAACACCACAAGTGGCTTTTAAATTAGAAGCTATTGAAATGGTTAAATTCAACGGAGGAAGTCATGAAAACAATCTCGCTTTGTTCGGAGGATTAACATTTTACTTTGACCAAAAAGGAGCTGAGCATGTTACCACAAATTCAGCTGTAGAACCGTTGCCCGTGATCGCTCCTGCTGTTGTAGCCGAAAAACGGGTTGAAACGGTGGTAGTAGCAGACCCTGTTAAGGAATCTGTTGTCGTTGCTGCACCACAAGATAGTGACAATGACGGTATTCTTGATCCCAATGATCGATGTCCTAATACCGCTGAGGGGCTTACAGTCGACGAATACGGATGTCTGTTAGCATCAACGTTTAATGACCATTTTATTTTTAACTCTGATCATATAGATTCAACGGCAGCTTCTGAGATACGAGCTTTTGTCGTATTTATGAACGAAAACCCGCGCTATAAAGCGACCATCACCGGTCACACCGATAGTATAGGTACACCGAAAGTCAATCAAATAGTTTCAGAAAAACGGGCGAATAAAGTCAAAGAGGCACTCATCTCACAGGGGATTGCACCTGAGCGCCTTAGTACTGTAGGCAAAGGTGAAAGTCTCCCTATCGTGAGCAATATGCTCAAAGCAGGGCGTGCCGAAAATCGTCGTGTTGAAATAGATATCCACGAATAAATTAGAGTGTTTTTTTACGTGCTATAAACATAACTAAGAAATTTAGTTATGTTTAATCCCTCCACCTATACCCCATCCCCCAGACATTCTGAATAAAATCTTCCTTTAGCTTAGTACGACAACGAGAGACAAGGGAACGAATAGCAGTACTTTCAACCCTGATATCATTCCAGACCGATAAAGCGATTTGTTCTTCAGAGAGGATTTTATTTCTATTAAGCATAAAAGAGGCGA